>Ga0247610_10000430_pt1 | contig 60047 bp, 86 predicted proteins | sample 174DNAGHGhighgp2_FD_193483 | JGI IMG/M metagenome (GOLD analysis project Ga0247610, IMG submission 193483) | Sheep rumen microbial communities from Palmerston North, Manawatu-Wanganui, New Zealand - 1742 DNA GHGhigh gp2 | ecosystem: Host-associated > Mammals > Digestive system > Stomach > Rumen...
AATTTTATTCGAGATTTGTCCGCATAACATAATGCGTAATCCCTTTGCATTTGAGCGAAATCGTATATCATAATTGTAACTGTCTAAATTTTAATAAATATTACGTAACTTTCAAAAGTTATTTTTTGATAAATATTTACAAAATAAAAAAGAGTAACTGTAGTAGTTACTCTTCGTTATCCATATATTTTGGTAATTCTGATTTCAATATTGCATAGTAATCACATATCGTTTCATTTTCGAAATTGTTGTATGTGTCTTGAAATACAGCGATGTCGTTAAACGAATTAAGTTTTCCAAATATGCCCCTAATACCGTCATCATTATGTCTTGTTGAGTGCCTACTGCATATTGCGCCAAACTCACGAACAGCTTTTGCATATATCTTAGTCCCTAATCCGTAGCCTCTGAGTTGTGGGTCTAAAATAATATCAATATTTAATAACTGCTGTTTGCCAGTAGGAAAACGTTTATAAACCACTCTAAAATCTAGGTTAACCAATTCACTAGGTATTTCGATGCCATCAACTGAAAGATAAACTTTTTCCCCATACTCATCTGTTTCACCTTCGATAAAATCAATGTTATCAACAGTTGCATTGGCTATAATGCCCATAATTTCAGAATTTTGTTCTTCTCCATTTTCTTCAATTACATCACCTTCCTCTACGTCAGAATCCAATTCATACCCGTTGGTTTCAGCTCCAGTGAAATACGAATCTTTAATTAATGATTTGTCTACATTTTTGGCGTTTATTCTGTTGGTAAACTGTTGGTATCCATTGTCATATTCAGCATCAGTCATTAACGCATTGATTATTTCGTTCCCTTTTTCTGTATTAGACAATATTTCTTTAACTGACAAGTTGAACTCGTTTGTTGGAATTTTAACAAAAGATGTAAACATATAAGGAATCATATTCGTGTCTTCTACGCCACCGAAAATCATTTTCCATAAACCAACACCAAGTCTTAAATCCCAAGGCTCTGCAAGAACGAAATCAGCCTTTTTAACGATATACTGTGCTTTATCCCTATCTTGCGGTAAACCATGCGCTGAGAATAGTTCAAATAAACCCTTAATGGACTCTTGGAACAGTAATGGAAAAACAAGACCTTGTACTTTTATTGTTGTTTTTGTGTCTGCAATTCCTAAGTGTGTCTCAACATACGAACCTTGCATTGGTTTATCATCAGACATTTCTTCTTTCTTAGTAAAAAGCAAATAATCATTAATTATTCTAATCTTTCTATATAATCTAGGGAGTTTCGGATTTATTTTATCTATATCATCAATATATAATCCTTCTATTCCACTATATAAGTATGCAGCACCTTGTATAAGGGCATTGATGAATCTTCTTTTTCCGACAGCCTTATTAGACAAATCAATATCAGCAATATCTTTGAATGTATATTTCGCATCATCATTAGACTCTGGTCTCATTCTAATAGCATTTTTAAACTTGATTTTATCTACCAATTTAAAAGACATATTAATTGATTCTTCTGGAATTGCAAACAATCTGTTTAACGCATTCTCACATATTTTCTCTAATGCGTCTCTCACTGGTTCTTCTAATCTCTTGCATTCTGTTACCAACGAACTTAGTTCGCTAACTAAATCGTCTTCGTTTAATGACACCAAACCAATATCATCTATCGCATCACAAACTTCGTTATATCTTTTTTTCAGCAAGACATAATCAAAAGGATAATCGTCACTAGATGGAAACGCTTCATTATCCCCTAGTGATGTCGTATGTGTTTTAACCAATTTAAATAAAAACTGTGGCAAAAGTCTTCCATTAACCACATTCGATATTGTATTCTCGCTGATGTATATTTTTTTCATTTTATATCTCTCTTAAAAATTTGTGCAACTCTTTTTTAGTGAATGGGATTGAATTTTTTCTCATTTCTACAATCCTTGACTCATTTGTATCCATTGAGGAAGAAGATGTTTGAGGCTTCGTAAATGTAATCTGAGCGTCATCAGCACTTTGGTCTCTTGTCATTCTTTGGGCTTGCGCAAGTTGTTTTCCAGTGGCATTAACTGGCACTTTTAATTCTAAGCCTTCACCGCTGTTTGTGTCGTTTTGACCGTCTGCTTTACCAGCTTCAACAGAAGCACTATCAACTCCAGCGTTTTGGTTCATTAACTGTTTTGCTTTCATTTGGGCTTGCTGAATTCCGTTTGCCGTGCCGATGTTTGCATCTAATTCGTTAAGTCTCAATTGGCTTTTTGAATAAATTTTTCCTTCGCCCAAATTTATTAAGTTATTGTTTCTTTTTACTAGTATTTTCATAATTATGAATTTTAATATAAATATCTGTATAGAACAAAAAAAGGATACCTCGTTGGTATCCTTTTGTTTATTTAGAATGGAGATTTAAACGGCATTTCAACATTTCTATATTGTTTTGGTAATTTCTTCTCTGGTCTTTTAGTTCCTTCTCTATTGTCCAAAACATCATTTATAACTTCATCTATAAGATTCCTTACATTTCGTCTAGATTCCATTGGCATTTCTCCACCCATATCTGGTGTTTCTCCCCCATTGGAATCATCAGCCATACTTTTAGCGTACTTTGTTACTGCTGCCTTGTCTTCGATTGATAAACCATTGATAATATTCATTAGTTCATCATCTTCACCACCCATAGCGTTAGGGTCATCCATTCCACCATCAGCCATTGGGTCTTCTCCACCCATGCCGTTCGGGTCTTCTCCCATAGGTTCAGCACCGCCCATAGCGTTAGGGTCATCCATTCCCATATCATCAGGACCCATTGGTGGCATTGGAGCATTATCTAAATCACCCATGCCATCCATATCGCCACCCATAGGGTCACTGTTTGGTATTTCTAACTTAGTAGGTCTTTCTTCAAAAACCCCTTCGTTTACCTTCTGTTTTTTTTTAGACGATTGAATGCTTCAGCAATTGCGTTATCAATTGATTGTGGGTCAATCTCGAATGGAGCACCGTCACCAATCTTTTCGCCATAAGGGTTATCGTTTCTTACTGAATCATCATTCATATCATAGTATCCAGGGAACTCTTGCAAATCCTTTGGAGGCAATTCCATCACTTTCTTCTGATATGCTGGGTGCTTACCGAAGTCATCCAACTTGTTCATATTACCACTAGGAACACGTCCAGCATCCTTAAAAGGTGTCATTCCATCCTCGTTGATTCTTCTTCTACGTGCTTCATTAATTCTCTGTCTACGCATTGCATTTCTAAATGCCCTAGTCTCATAAATCTGTACGTCACCTCTGCGCCTTCTACTTTCCATTGGCATTTCATCGTCCTCTGCGCCAAAATCATCTTCTCCTCCGAAGTCATCTTCTGAGCCAAAATCGTCATCACCTTCGTCATCGAAAAGTTCATCATCGCCATATGCGCCATCATCGACTGGACCAGCATCAACTCCAAGTTTAGCAGCAATCTGGTTCAAAAGGTCTTCCATTGCATCAAGACGAGACTCTGTATCATCCTCATATACGTCATCTTCATCGCCAAGGTCATCATCGCCAAGTTCTTCGCCACCTTCAGCACCTAAATCATCGCCCATTGGGTCTTCTTCTCCTTCAGCACCAAAATCGTCAATAGCTTCGTCAATTTGTTTGCCTTTTTTATCATCGAATGGCTTATTATTGTCATCAGATGGGCCTTCACCAACACCAACACTTGGACTGTTCTGGTTGTCAGCATCATGCATTGAAGTTCCGTGATTCTCAACTACACCATTTTTCATTTCGCCAGTTTTAGAAACTTTCTTGTCACCATCATCAATATTTCTAGCTGTTGAATCATCAAATGGTGCGCTATCGCCAATCTCAGTTCCATGAGACTTGTCCATATAGTCATCGTTGCCACGATTCCAACCAAGAACCTCTTCCTCATTTACAGACTCGCACTGACATGGGTTTTTACCACATTTAGGACAAGTCTTACCTTCAGTCATTTCTTTTGGAAGTTCAGCTTTCTCATGGTCAACTGCATTTTCTGCATTACCAGTCTTTGGTTTTTCACCTTTACCAATATTATCTTTTGGGCAACCAGGTGTATCGCAGCAAACTGCTTTCTGTTCGTTGATTGCCATTGCATTCTGCATAATCTGACGCTCACGAAGGATTTCCTTCTGCATCTTCTCTGAAGCCTCAACAACAACATTTTCTTTTTTATCTAAATCCCAAGAACTAATATTAAAATCAGATTTGTTTGCAGCCTCTTTCAATGACATCATCTTAAGGTCGAAATTCTTCTGAGCATCTGCAAATGAATTATACTGATAATCTTTTCTATTTCTAAAGCCGCCAATATAATCATAACTCTCTTTAACAAGATTTGGCTTATTTGGTGCTTTTTTAATAAAATAACTAGTTCCTTCACGAATAATCGCATATGAATTACCATCAGCCCCAATTTTCTGGTATTCAACTGAACTATATACTTGTTTTTTACTCTCATTAAGACCATAGCTCATCAATGCTTTCATACGGCTTAATGTCTCATTTGTATTTTGCTTGCTATTCATAATTAATTAATTATATTTTTCAAACTTATTTTTAATAATAAATATTTGTATAAATTAAAAATTATCTATAAATAAATTTTTACTAGTAATTTTTACTTTATTTGCGTCAAAAATAACATAATTATATGAATTTTCATCAGCATCTTTTGGTAAACCATATATAGTTCCAGCTTTGTATTTTATCCCATCAATTCCACAATTGAGTAAAAATAAAGATGCTGCTTTCTCTGATTTATTGAAAATTGACGTTAATTCTTCATACATCAAGTTACCATTCATTTTACTAGTTTGACAATTTTCTATTGCTATTTTAAATCGATTAATATTCAGTTTATCACCATATCTTCTATATAATCTTAAAAATCCGTTTTCAATCAATTGTATTGTTTTTTTATTCAAAACATCATTATAATATAAATAATTGTATCCATTGTCATCTGGTATTTCAACTTCATATATATATGCCTCTTTTTTTACATGGGCATCGGCATCATCCCATATGTTATTTATAATTGATTTAACTAACCTATTAACTGAATTTTTGAAATTGAAATTTTTGACATATTCATCTTTATTTTGAGAAAGAATATATCCGTTTTTGTTTACAATTGAAAAACCATCTTTAACTCTTTTGTCAGTTTCTTCTTCACCAACATTATTTATCATTTTAACAATAAGTCCTTTAAACGTATCTTTAAATTCTTCATATTCTTTCAAAACACTATCATATTCTTCATTTGGATTTTTGTCACTTGTCTCAAATTCACAGTTAAAGAAATCCCTACCAAATTTGTTTTCTAAACCATATGTTAATATCATTCTAGTTCTTACAATTGATTTATAACGTTTTATAGCCTCTTTTACTACATTATCATCATATGCGCCATTAACATAATTTTCTGGCTCTACACTTGTAACAAATTTATTGAACTCATAACAAATAAATTTTTCTGCATAACTCTTTGCTATTGGATAAGAATCTGTAAGATAAGTTCCCCACCCAAAAGTTTGTGAACCAGCACCAGAACTAATATATTTCTTGTGATTAAATTTATTAAAATTGGCATAACTAGAATGATATAAGCTTAACTCATTTATAGATTCAAATATTGCCTTTCTTATTGTTACATCTATATCCTTTTTCATACATTAAATCTCCTATCATCATAAGTCCCTCTAACATTATCGAATCCACGAGTGTCATATTGTATGTTTCTCCTAATATTTGGTGTAAACTTATCCAATGCACGAATATAAACTATGCTTTTAGGTTTCATTTGTATTTCATCCCACTGGACACATAAAGCATAATTATATCCAATTAGCTCAGAAATACCTTTGTCATAAAAAACTTTATATAATTTTCCACCCTTGTCATCTTCCTTTGACTGCATCACAGTTCCATAATTACACACATAGTTTTTTAAAGCTTGCCTTTCTGCTTTCCACCTGTCTTTATATGGATTACCATTACTACTCCCATCTGCAACAGTTTCTTCACTAATTACACTTTCCTTTAGCAATGTAATATATTTCTTGATTGATTCATTTCTGTAGATTGGATAAGGAACTCTTTCGTATTTGCCAGTTTCAGAATTCAATCTACCCATTTTTGGTATATAGCCATTTTTTCCAGTCATAATTTGTTTACGATATTGTGGAAGATTGTACGTAGCCCAATTCGCCACATCACTAGGGTTTTCTCCTCTAAATAGGATTTGTCCCTTTTGTCCATACACAACCCAATCTCCATCTTCTTGGTGTATTGGTATAAAACTTTTAACATTAGGACCCCAGAATATTACTTGATTTTGATTGTCACCATAATGGTAAATTTCTACACCACTAGTCCTAAAAATAACTGCTTCATCACCATATTCGTTATAATCCACGCTCCTATCGTTTATTAAAAATGCAAAATCATAGCCAGCACTTGATTTTTGTGCCCCAGCATTTGTATAAGCAAGATGTTCGATTTCTGGTGTTCCTCCAGTAAATCCTTCCCTTGCTATATTCTCAGAATCACTACCGAAATGGATGCACCACTCATTTTTCACAACTCTATTGAAATCCATAGTACACCATGAAGGTAGTTCATAATAATCTACAATACTTTGCATTTCACTTACAAAATGGTCACACAGATTATTTTCTTCAAGCATATTGCAAAACATTTCAATTAACGACTCATCTTCATAATCAAATTCGCCATCATTTAACAAATTCTCAAATTCTGAATATCTGTAATATATTTTCCTAATATATTCATTAATGTAATAAGAACAAGAATATGCTAAGTCTCTTGCTTTCTCACAAGAAGATGCTGTAGATGCCCATTTGAAATATTTATACAATGGCAAATTGTAATCTTTCTCTAAATATTCTTTTATAATTTCTTTAGATTCATTAAATTTTGTGGTTTTCTTTGTTAGTATATCTTTTCTAGACACAATTTTAACATTTTTTGGGTCAAATATTACATAATTCATATTATTTTTACCCCTACCATATTTCATACCATGCAAATATCCAATTGGAACTTTAACGCCTATATATCCTAATGACTCAAGAATAGCTGAAAACCTTTCAAACATACCTTCTTCATATAATGCCAAATGGAAGTCTCTACCTGATTTTATACTGTTCCAATATGGTGCAGCATTAACTTTTTCAACTAGCCTATTATACCTTTCATCAGAATATTTTCCTCTTTCAATTAGTCCTTTTTTGCAAAATTCAATAAAAATATTTTTTGCCTCATCTGGAGTCATTGGTGCTGCATAATCGAAATAATTGCTTCCATTATCATTTGGTATGTCAACTTTATATAAATATCCTGGTAATTTGTCATATATACTGTCATAGTTATCTAGAAAATTTTGATATTCTTGGGCAGCATTTTCTTTTTCATCATCTGATGCATTCCATTTTTTTTGCATATATTCTTTTCCTTTCGCATTCATTCTAACACCACGAATAATTTCAACATAATGTTCTCCAGTTGATTTACTAGATGTTACATATATTCCTTTGCCGTATTCTTGAGAACCTTCTCCTTTACTCAAAAACGCAAGGTCAAATTTATCAAACACTGCATCTGTTCCGTGCCATGCTTGCATTTCATCAACAGATTCTGTAATTGAATTGAATTTATCATAAACAACATTTGAAAGTTTGAATAAACGGTCAAGGTAACTAGTTCTGCGAAGAACTTTATATACAATGTTTTGAGGTGAAGACTCACCTTCTGTCTCTAGCCCTTTTTTTCTCATTTCTTTCACTTTTTTCCATAGGTAACTTGCATCGTCACCAATTTGTTCTATCTTATGAGAATCATCTGTAGATGCTAGGGCATCGTACATATCATCAATGATTGTCATAATTTTTGCAGCCTTTTCCTTAATAGAGAACTTGTTAAGCCCAATTGACTTAATGTCATCTAGATTTGGTTCTCTTATCCAATCATTTTCCTCAAGGTCATATATTCCATTTGACTCAGGCATTTCTCCCAAATTCTGAACATATAGTTCAACTGGGTATCCCATTATCTGTAATCCACTATGTTCGTTGTTCCACTCGTTTTTCTTTGAGTCAAGATAATCCTTCACGAACTCAATTTTCTCATCAATCTCATCGAAATCTACAATTAAATGTAGGTCAATGTCAGAATATTGAGACCAATTGAAATTGCAGATAGAACCTGTTAGTATGATACCACTTGGCTTAACCCATGTAAGGTTGACATACTCCCAGAAATCATCAGCTATATCCAATAGTTTCAACCTAATTCTAGACTTCAATTTTCCATCTGGATTCCAAATATTAGGTACTAACTCATGTTTCTTTTTAAAAGAAGACAAATCTATTTCAGAGCTATCTACTTCAAAATCAAAATTTTCAGTCAATTTATTAATAGACTGTTTTTCTTCATATTGCACATTCCCCATTGGTTTTATTCCATCCTCATAATATCTCCTTATATCAGCAACAACAGCTTGAGGTTTAGCATCTGAGTATGAAACTGAATGCAAGGTATTTCCTTTATCATCGGTAAAATCTATGTCAACGTCAACAGCCTTTCTGACAAAATCCTTTATTGTGTAGAATTGTTCATTTGTAGGTTCTTTCGTCATATCAAGTATTCCGCTATTGACATCACATCTAATTGCTCCATGATTCATGAAATCAACAACGTAGTTATAACGGTACTCGTCATTCCATATTTTTATCCCATTCTGTTTATAAACAGCCGCTATTTGTCTATGGTCTGCTTCTCTATATCCATCACTTCCAAAATTCAATAATTTACCATCTGGAAGAATATATCCAGCTTGGCTTAATCTGCTAGTTAAGCCAAACTCTTCGATAGCCAAAGAAATAATATCATAAATTTCTTTTGGTTGTTCTAAATCCTTTTCACTTTCTTCTTTGTTATCTTCGTCATTCCAAAGTTTAGTAATTTTATGAAGTCTATCACTTAATGCTGTATATATCTTAATATCTTTTGGGTCTACACTTATTTCTGGGTGTGCCTTCTCCATCCAAGAGCTTATATACCAGCCATCAAGTCCATATTTTTCTTTTCCTTGCTTCAAAAAATATTGTAGGTCGTAATTTGCCTTATTAAACAAATCGTCATATTTATTTTCTACAATTTGTCTTTTAGAGTTTTTTGATTCATAATATTCATTTCCTTGTGGTCTTATTCCTTCTGAAAAAAACCTATCAATTTCACCCATAACATATCTCCAATCTGGCTGTATATATTTTGCGCCAATACTGCTTTTACCTTGGTATATGTCCAAGTACAGTTCTTCATTGGCATATGACGCAATCGCTTTTCTTAATACGCTTCTTTGTTCGCTAGTTGGTGCTACGCCAATATCTATAGATTGTGGCAAAACCCTAATATTACCCATTCTTATAAAATCAAATTTATTATTAATATTAGGTATTCTGCATATTTCATTATGCTCCGATTCTGTATACACAACAACACCATTTGTCAATATAAATCCCCTACAATCTTTAAAATAATCTCCGTGTCTTAATAACCTCATTGCCATATCATTGACACTATTTTGGTCATTTATATCAACATCATCATCAGAGTATAAATTAACAGTTTCAAAAGAGCCACTTCCATCACTCATACAAGTTGTCAATATCTCTTTTTGCATTTTTTCTCCAAACATATCTTCTAGCGCATTATAATCTACATAGTCACAACCGCAAGTATGATATGTTTCATTGTCAAGATACTCTAACTCAAATTCAACATTATCATTTATGTATTCCATTAATGCTTCTTGAGTATTCTCATATTCAGCATCTACTAGCCATTCTTGATATTCTTCTTCATCGAAATCCCAAGAATAATTTACTGCTCCAATCTCAGAAGAATCAAAACTAGTGCTTTCGTTTACATGATAAAAATTACCACCTACTGGTGTGTTATTACCTTCATCACCAATTTCATATTCATCAACTTCTGGCGCAGCCTCCGTTAATTCAGAACAATAGTCATTATGACTAGTAATACTACTATCACTAGCCACAGTTTCTTTAAGCATCAATAATTTATCTTGATTTATTGTAACAGTCTTACTCATAAGTTAAGTATTATTCATCACAGTCATATGCCCACTGGTATGTACCTTTACCACCACACTGACAAATCTGCTGTCTAAGGTCAGTATAGTTTGCACCGTTCTCACCAACAAACTGAGGAACTTCCTTGTACTTGTTAGCATCTTCAGTTGGAAGGCCTTCTTGGTATCCAGTGATTTTCCAATCATTAGAAGAGAATGTCTTCATACCCTTGTCAGCATAGCCATCCTTATCTAATGCCTCGTTATACTTTTCAACATCAGTGTAAAGAAGCTGGTTATCCATATCATAACCATAACCCTCGTACATGTAGTCTAATATGTTAGTTACCATAATTTTTAAATATTTTATAAAGTTATTTCTCTATAAATATTAAGCAATAAAAAAAGGTACTGCGCAAACAGTACCTTTAATCAAATTCTATCGTAAAATCTGCTAACTTTAGCAAATCACTATTCAAAGCCTTTAAAGATAAATCGTCTCTGCCCCATTTTAAACGCTTATACGGCACGTAGCATTCCATTGGGGTATCATACACCACTTCTTTGTTTTTAATTGATTCTAAGGCAAAATTAAGCAGTTTTTCCCTATTAACAAATATGATGTTAGTGTTGGTTCTGAATGCTATATATTCTGCTTTACCTTTTAGCCATCCATCATTTCCTTTGATGTTTTGAAGCTCTAGCCAATGGATTGAGTCATCATATTCATTATCACCTCTTTTGTTTTTATTTAAGCCTTTAACGTCAATTCCAATTCTGCCTTTCCTAGGAGAATCCCACCAAAAATCAACATGTTTATTAATGTCTTCATATTTCGTAGACCTTTCAACTTCTCCACCCAATGTATGCTTAACTGCATCCATAACAAAATCTTCATCAAGTCTGCCGCTTAGGTAAAATTGTTTTACAGTTTCATCTAATTTCCTTATTACCATAGGCTATCCAACATTTAAAGGAAATTTAATTATTGGGTCTGGGTGATAATCAACAATTTCAAAATCTTCATATTTGAAATCTTCAATAGATTTTTGATTGCCATGTATAATCAGCTTTGGAACAATATCAGAACCTTTCCTTGATAATTGTTCATTAATTCCGTCCATATGATTTAGATAAATGTGACAATCGCCAACACTGTAGACCAATTCATCTGGAATCATATTCACCAACTTTGCGATTATGTGTGTAAGAAGTCCATACTGTAGCCAATTGAATGGAGTCCCACACATATAATCATTGCTGCGCATATTAAACATACAAGAAAGCCCATATTTCGGGATGCCATTTTCTTCTAGTTTTTCCTCTGATTCAAACTTAGATTTTATTGGTGTCCAAGGATTAGTAATCAATTCATAAGTTTTTATATCGTTTGTTTTTTCTTTATAAAGTTCCCATCTTTCATACTTGGTTAGTTCTCTTGCATAGAATTGGAACATTGTATGACAAGGAGGTAATGCTGCGTTACCTAACGCTAAAACATCAGGATTAAATGCAACACATAGCATCCTTCTATCATTAGGATTGTTTTTTAATGTATTAATAATTTCGTTGATTTGGTCAACCATACTATAACCAAAAGCCCTCCATTGTTTACCATATATTTGACCCAAATCACCAAATCTATAAGTTAATTCAAATGACCCTCGTATTTCGACTCGTTGTAATGTTAAGTCTAAAAATTCTTCTTTTGTAATATTTTCAAGCCAAGCATCATCATTTTTTACTGTCTCACCATTTATCCAATATTCATACACTGGTTTTTTTCCGAAATTATCATCGTTAGTGCAAACTAATATTTTTTCAATTTTTCCTTTGTATTCATTAGTTATTTCATTTTTAAACCATCTATATGCATCATCATCCCATATATGAACACCATTTCTAATAAGATATTCTATGTTCATACTGTTATGTGAATTATATGGTTTTCGTAAAAACCATAACAATTCATGTATAACACCCTTTGTGAAAACTTTTTTTGTTGTAAGCAATGGTAAGCCTTTTTTCAAATCAAATCGTAATTGTCTACCAAAAACGGATTTAACACGACCTGCTCTAGTATCTTTTTCAACCCCATTGTTAAGTATACCTCGCAATAGGTTCAAATATTGTTTATCAGTTTCAGTCATTTTTATCCTCTATTTTTCTTCGTTATTTGCTTGTGTATTTCCTTGAACTTTTGGCTGATTTTTTACATTATCAATGTATTGCATGATGATTGGACTATTTCCAATAAATTCACCAATATTAGATAGTTTATGTTTATAACAATTAGAAGATTCGTCATCATCAATTTCTTGTACCCATTTTTCAAAATTCTTATCCAAATCTCTAATTATATCTGGTCTAGCCCTTTTTCTAACTTGATTTTCAATAAACTCTCCCCTTCTTTCTTTGCTTGGGTAGAAAACATCATAATCAATATTTTGTTCATTGAACAATTCCCTGATATTTTCAGATGCTGGAATAAAAACAATATCATAATCGTCAACCACACCCATTACTTCATTAACGATACTATCTAAGTTTACATTATTAGCATCAAATATTTTTACTTTATCTCCGTAAGTATTGTTTAAAAATGTTTTACCACACCCAGTGAAACTACTAATGATTATCCCCATTTTTTTCCAATCTTTCTTTTAATCTAGTTAGTTTAAAATCTTTTTCTTTTTCAAAATCATCATAATTCATTAATGTTGCAATCTGTTCTACCATAATAGAGACATCAGCAAGTTCTGTCATCACATCATAATGACTAGCCCTACCTCTTTTAAATCTACTTAGCGCAGTCAATAACTCGCCTATTTCTTCATAAACCATGTTAATTTGCGCTTCTTCACCCCATTTAGAAAGGGCTTTCTGATAAAGTTCTATCCTCTTCTCTTTCTCCATCACTTATAAAATTTTTACCTTCTGTGTAAAGTTGTTTTCCAACAGCCTCAAGTGCCGAACATATTGTATTAAAAGCAGCTTCAGTTAATTCAACCTCCTTTTCGCATATGATATTATCCTTATTGTCCTTCATTGTGAACTTATCACCATCATAGAATACAAATATTCCACCATTAAGTCTAAATGATAATTCACCATCTAATGTTGCAAGGTCAGCATTTTCCAATTTTTCATATTCATAGTTTTTGCCCTTAATATATTTGTTTAAAGCCTTACCTTGACTTACGTCTTCTCTGAAAAGCAAATACTGTGGAGCATCAACATTTTTGTACTCATATTGAGTCCCATTGTTAAATACAATCCTTAATGTTTTGAGTTGATTATCATAATCCAAACACTCTGAATATTTGACATTACTACTGTCATACCAAGTAAAATCTGTGTCGATTCCATCCTTGCTTTTCGTATAAAAATTAAAAATTTTACTCATAATTAATGAAAGCCTATTTCTTTTGTTAAATCTATTATTAAATCTTCATGACCATTTTTCCTAGCCCATTCACAAAATTCGTTTGCCAAATCTATTCCCTTATTTTTGTTCCTCCAAAAATAAGGCCAATCTTTTTTGGGCTTGAATCCTAATCTATCTTCTGCATATTCTATTACCATACTTAACATATTTTTGCAAATATATTAAAAAAAAGTTAAAATTCCAAATTACTCCTGTTGAAAAACTAAAATAATTATTTATTTTTTAAATGTAAAAATAATGAAAATTATGAGTAAATTTAGAGAAGAGGATTACACATTAGAGTTTAACGAGGTGATGGACTACATGACATCTACCTTGTACAATGAGTTTCCTACTGATGTACTAACATTAGAATATCTTATATTAGCGATTCTCGATAATCGAAACTGTCATGCTAATATGATTCTCGATAATTGTCTAATGTCAGAAAATATTGAGGAACTTAGGAAAATATATGTTTCTGTGTTAGATAAACACATGAAACCACAACTGAAAGGTGATAAATTGGTATTCAATGACGATTTAATAAAGGCTATGGACTGTGCAAAAGCTGAAGCTGAGAAGCTGAACTGCTCACCAATTGGAACTGAACACATTCTATTGGCTATATTAAATAAAGATAATGGGTTTGCAGAAACAGAGGTTTTTGAAAAATTTAGATTGGAATACCACTTCATTTTCAATAAATGCGATGTAAAGCCACAAGAGAAAAATCAAGAAAAGGAATTGAAGCCGAAAAAATTGCAAGCGAAGAAAATAAGTAAGAAAAACAACGATATTCCATTGAAAAGTCAAGTTAATACTAAAATCATATCTACTAGTTCATCAAATGAGTTTGTGGAGCAATATACAACGAGTCTCAATAGACTAGCCGCAAATGGGCAAATTGATGAGATTGTAGGAAGAAAAAAAGAAATCAATGAAATTATAAAAGTTCTCTCTAGGAGAAAGAAAAATAATGCAGTATTGGTTGGTGAAGGTGGTTGTGGTAAAACAGCAATAGTATATGGTATTGCCAATTTGATTGTCAATGGAGACGTTCCAGACGTTCTAGAAGGTAAAGAAATTGTAATGCTTAACCCAATGGCTCTCGTTAGTGGAACGCACTTTAGAGGAATGTTTGAGGAAAGAATTGATGGACTTTTCAAAGAATTGAAGAAGAGTGACAAATATATCCTATTCATTGATGACATTCATACTGTATTGAAAGGTGGCAGCAAGGAAAAAGATACTGATATTAGCGGCATGATTGGCGAAGCATTATCTGATGGAACTATCAAGATAATCGGAGCGACAACATTTAAAGATTACAGAAATACAATTGAAAGTAATTCTTCATTATCTAGAAAACTACAGAAGATTATTATTGACCCAGCAACAAACGCAGAAGCGATTGAGATTCTAAAAAACAATAAAAAATACTACGAAGATTACCATAACGTTGTGTTCACCGAAAAGGCTATCAAAAAAGCTGTTGACTTGGCAGAAAGATATATCACAGATAGAACATTACCTGATTCAGCATTCGACATTATTGACTTAGCTGGTGCAAATACATCACTGATGGATAGAGAGCCAATTGAAATTCAAAACCTCAAGAAAAGACTTAGAGGTATTGAGGAAGAAAAAGATGCGGCACTAAACAGTGGAGATTTTGAAAAGATTGATTCTCTCAATGCAGAACAGAATGTATTGAATGCAGATATTGCAGATTACAAGAGAAGCAATAATAAGGATATTGAGACGATTGAAATCAATGAAGATGATATTTCAAACGTAGTATCTGAAATTACAAAGATTCCAGTTAGCAAGCTTTCATCTTCAGAAAAAGCTAAGATTGCACACATTGATGATATATTAAAGAAAAGCATTGTTGGCCAAGATGAAGCTATCGACAGTGTATGCAGAGTTATCAAGAGAAACAAAGTTGGGCTTGGTGACAAAACAAAGACAATGGCAAACATTTTACTATGTGGAAAATCTGGCACTGGAAAAACTCTTTTAGCTAAAAAATTAGCAGAAGAAATATTTGGCGATGAGAAAGCACTTATCAGAATTGATATGTCTGAGTATTCAGAGAAGAATTCAGTTTCAAAGTTGACTGGTGCAGCACCAGGTTATGTTGGATATGAGAACGGTGGGCAGCTTACAGAAGCTATCAAGCATAAGCAGCATTGTGTTCTTCTTTTGGATGAGATTGAAAAGGCAGACCAAGAGGTTTACAACGTATTCCTTCAGTTGTTTGATGAAGGAAGACTTACAGATAGTGCTGGCCAAGTTGTTAACTTTAAGAATGTCATTGTGCTTATGACATCTAACATCGGTGCTAGAAAAGCTGCTGAACTTGGAAATGGACTTGGATTCGTAAGTAATGAAGATACAAACAAGAAATCAATTATTGATAAAGAACTAAAAAGAAAGTTTACTCCAGAGTTTATTAATAGAATAGACCAAATAGTATATTTCAATAGTTTAACAGATGATAATTTAAAAAATATTGTTAAATTAGAAATTAATAAATTTAATAACAGACTTAATAATATAGAATATAATATAGAATATACTGATGATGTAGTAAACTATATACATGCAGAGGCTATAAAAGAAAAAGAACTTGGAGCAAGACCTATCATAAGGCTTATCCAAACCAACATTGAAGACAAAATAACGGAACTCATGCTTACAAACGATTATAAGCCAAGATATGTGTTTCATGCGTCTTGTGAAGGTGATGAGATAGTAATTAAGTAATTCTTTAATTCTCATAATTTCAAATATTTTATAATTAAACTGAGGGGAAAGCGATTTATCTTGAATAAACTTTCCCCATAATTTTTAAAGAAAATAAGCAAAAATATCTTAATTTTTTGGCAATTAAAAAAAAAATTATATCTTTGCATTCGTAAATCTAAAAAGTATGCAAATAGATTTATGCAACAAGTTAATAGATAATGACTTATCTCGTAAAGACTTGTTAGAACGAGTTGAAATACATAAAACTTCGATACATGATTTAGAAAATATATGCAAAACATTAGCAAAAGCATTTGATTTAAAGTCTCCTTTGGTTGTATTACACCAATTGATTAATTCAAATGCGATATTAAGCGAATCTATAAAATTAGTCGATAAATACACAAATGAAATATATGGTTTACTAATATTTACAGAATACCCAATACAAGTTGGTTCTCCAATACAAATGAAAGAGAAAGAAATATCCCAATCATTAGAAGGATATAAACAAATAAACGGTCACTCATTTGTCATTGACGAACGCTTGAGAAATTGTGGTTTAGATAAAAAAATGCTATATTTCAATACCGATTTTCTTATTAAAAATTATGATTTCATTTGGATTGGTGTTGAAGAATCATTAAGGTCCAAAGCATATTGGGAAAGGCTAGGGTTTACAAAGGTATTCGAAATACCAGAGGCAACATTTTATCTTATTCCATTGAGCAAAAAGATGATTAACGAATATTTATAATAAATGGTAAGTTTGTTATGAAAACGATTATATTGTCTGAAAATGGCTTTAACAAGATAAATAATGCTATTATCGAAGAGTCCTACAGTGATAAGGTTGAGTTGATTAGAAAATACCTAGACAACAACTTTATGAGAGCCACATTTGAAAAGGATGGGGAAAATGTAGGAATCTTCGTAAAACTTAGTAACCACCTTCCAACAGAGAAATCTTATTGGAAGCAAGATGTGTTAGATATTTTAGATAAGGAATTTAATAATACAGTAACTGATAAAAAAGAAAGAAACGGATTTCTAAGCCAATTGCTAGACGATTGGTATAATAATAAGATTAGTAAATATGGAAGTCTGTCGGCATACAATTTTTAACTAAGAGGAAAAGTTAAAACGGAAAATTATTATCACAAAATTATGAAATATTACAATGGGGGCAATTAAACCTCCATTTTTTATTTTATTAACATTATATATTTTGCAAATACAATTTTTATCCATATATTTGCATTATGGAAGCAAAACAATTGGAACTATTTAAAGAAACTGATTTTGAAAAAATGAAAACGTTTATCAAAAAATACGATGGGTGGTATCTGTTTGACAATATTAGGGATAGAAAGAATTTTTCTTGTATGGCATCAAATAGATACCTAGCTGTTTGTAAAACTAGTACAACAGTATTTAAAGTATTTGGAGAGGATTGCACTGAAGCACTTGTGGCTGCATGTGATAAACATGCCAAATTAATAGGGATGGATGATTATCTGAAATTGGCATGTTCCATGAGATTAAATGGAAAATACATATACAATAAAAAGAAATGTAAACTAGAATTAAAAAATGGGAAAGGTTAACCCCTCCCCATCTTATATCTATTTATTCTTTCACTACCATTTGCTAAACTATCGTAGTTTTTAACTCCACCATTAATTCTAGACTGCCTTGGGAACTCTTTGAAATTCCTTGCAGCATTTGGGATGTTAAGCCACTGGTTAGTTATATTGTCTTGACCCTTTCCTTCAATGTTATCTAGGCTTTCACTATCTGAATCCATCTTATTACCCATTCTATCTGACATCATAGAGCGCATGGTGGAACCAGTAATATTACGAACCATTGGGTCGTTCATCTGAGAATATATTGAAGCCATTCCTAGGTCATTGACGTTCTGGTTTGAATCCAATTCAATATCCATCAAATCTTTTGGGTACTTGTCAAAAGCACCTTCTTGGATAACTCTTCTTACTGAAGCTTCTATTATTTTGCGTAAATCGCTTTCTGTTAATCTTATAATCTGTTTCATAATAAAATCCCTATTAGTGGTAGGGGAATTCCTAAATCTCTTTGGAAAATCCCTAAATATACTATAAATACTTGGTAAATCGAAAATAAACATATATCTTTGCAATAGTTATTAAAAAACAATTTGCGTATGAAAAAGATTATTGGTATTTTAGCAGCATTGATGATGTGTTTCACATTATCTTCTTGTGTAACAGCAGCGCAAGCTCAAGTTGATGGAGTTTACTACGATGACAATGTTGACATCAGCGTAGTTGTTACTTATGGTACACCTTACTATAACACAGAAGGTTTACTATTGTACTATATCTATCGTGATATGTTCTATTATCCTTATTACTATAATAATAGGTATTATCTACATAGGTATCACAGACCATTGCCTCCAGAGAGAATGAGAATGTATAGACCAGTTCCTAGAGATTTCTATAGGCATGAGCCACCTCGTAGGTATCATGTGACACCACCAAATAGGAGTACATATCACATGAGACCTAATATACACCCAACTCATCCAAGACCAAACACTAATCATAGACCAAATGGCGGCATGAGACCTAATACAAATGTTAGACCTAATAATAATAGAGGTGGTAATGTTGGCAGACCAATGACACCAAGAAGCTCAACTAGAGCAACTGTGGGTGGTGGAAATCGTGGTCATTTTGGTGGTAGAAGGTAAAATATTAAAAAACATTAAAAAAAAGTTGCGTAAAATTTGGAAGTTAAAAAAAAAACTTATATCTTTGCACTATCAAAGTAAGAGAAAAGATTAACGTTACAAATTTAATTTAGATTATGGAAGCAAAAATTTTTGTTATCGCTTTCCCAACTATGGAAACAGTTGCGGAGAAAATTAGCTCAATTCTTGACGATGCTTTCAACTGCAAGCCAAAGAAGACTGAGTGTAAAAGAACAAAGTGTTGCGACACTCCTAAGAGAAAGGTTTGGGAGGATTTGACACCACCAAAGTTCAAAGTAAGAAACGAGTTTGGTAACGCACCAATCCTAGAATGGGGTATCGGTGGTAAGCCAGCTGATGATAACCTTCGCTTCGGTGCAGGTTTTGAGATTGATGAGCCACGTTGCGAGGACTACGACAAGCGTTGGCAGTTCGAGAGTGACCATGCTGCATTTGACCGCTTCGTAGAAGCTGGTGAGGACTGTGTGGCTCGTGGCTTGGAAAAAAAGTCTAACGCACCTATTACAAAGTGCAATGCAGTCCGCAAGAGACTGAATGAAGCACCTCCTATGAATCTCGACCTTATTGGTGAGACACATTGGTGGGAGACTTTCGAAGACTTTGATTTTTAACCTAATTTAACGTGGAGGATTTTGAATCTTCCACGTTTTTTTATATCTTTGCATTATGAGTAAAATTATAGGCAAATACGAATTCACAGATGTAACGAAGGATTTTGAATCTGACTACAAATATAGGATATTACATCTTACACCTACCATAACATACCGACATAAGTATTGGTATTTTTGGGAGATTGAATTCATATTCTGGAAATGGAACAAACGATATGAAATAAATAGGACAGATTGGAAAGACCACCCAGAGAGGGATGAAAAACTGTTTTTTAAGAGATTAAAAAAATTATATAATAAGGAACATGGCAAATAAAAGAGACAGTCTTGGCGATAGAATGAAAAATAACTATGAGAACAGAGCCAAGACATACCTATTGAGAAGAACACCAGTAATCATTAGATTAGATGGTAAAGCATTCCACACATTCACAAGAGGCTTCGCAAAACCTTTTGATGCGAGACTTATGCGTGTAATGCAAGAAACAACATTAGAGCTTTGTAAAAATATCCAAGGCTGTGTATTCGGTTACACACAGTCTGACGAGATTACTCTTGTATTAGTTGATTATAATGCACTTGATACTGACGCATGGTTTGACTATAGCGTTGAAAAGATGTGCTCAGTAGCAGCATCTATGTGTACATTATATTTTAATAGAATTTTCGCTAGAATTTGTGGCGATTTCATTAAGGAACATGCCGCAAGTGCAAAAGATAAAGAGAATCTTGGTGACGTAGCAGACCAAGTTGATAAGGTTCTTAAAGCATACATGAGAGGCATCAAGAATGGTGGATTGTTCGATGCTAGAGTGTTCAACATCCCAGAGGAAGAAGTTACAAACTGCGTACTTTGGAGACAGAATGATGCAACAAGAAATTCAGTATCTTCATTAGCTCAAGCATATTTCTCACCAAAAGAGCTGCATGGTAAGAACGGTAGCCAAATGCAAGATATGCTCATGGAGAAATACGGCATCAATTGGAATAACTTGTCAATCCCAGAGAAAAGGGGTACTGCAATCATTAAAAATGGTGAAGGTGATTGGGTTATTGACGAGGAAATGCCAATATTGAGAGGTGAAGGTAGAGAATACCTAGAATCTAGAATCCATTTTGAGGGTGAAGGTTAAATAATATTAAAATTGGAGTAGTTATTTGGCTATTCCAATTTTTTTTCATACCTTTGCAAAAAATAAAACTTAATATGAATACGGAACAGCTAAAAAAAGGAAATGCTTTATTGGAACACATTGATAATGTTAAGGAAGAACAAGAACAATTAATAAGCATGTATAACAAAACCTCTAGAAAAGGTAGATTTGGCGTATCTTTTCCTAGGGATAGTGGCATAGTATGGCTATCAGAAATTAGTGAAAAAACGCAAGAGACCATTTTCCATGCGCTCAATAGTGAGCTAGTTAGTAGAATACAAGCATTAGAAAAAGAATTTGAAGAACTATGACAAAGGATACATTTGAAACAATTACCAAAGACGGAAGACTCCTTTATGAATATGTAAGGGGTTCACATCTGTATGGTCTTAACAATGAGGATTCTGACGTTGACACAAGCGGACTCTTCATTGCTAAGAAAGAGTCTCTTCTTGACCTTGGAATTGGCTATCAAGACCAAGTATCAGATGAGAGAAACGATACAACATGGTATGAGATTGGTAAGTTCTGCAATATGCTGTTGAAGTCAAATCCGACAGTATTGGAGGCACTGTTCGTTCCAGAATCTAAAATTATTACACCTCCAAGTGAACTCATTGCACCTCTGTTCGCCAACAGAGACCAATTCATTACCAAGGAGTGCTTCAAGCCGTTTATCGCCTATGCTGTTGAGCAGATTCATAAGGCTAGGGGCTTAAACAAGAAGATTGTGAATCCAGTAACAGAGAGACTTACTCCGTTTGATTTCGCATATACCTTCTATAACCAAGGTAGCACAAAGATTAAGAACTGGCTTAATAACAGAGGTCTTAATAAGGATTTCTGCGGTCTCGTACATATTCCTAATATGCACGATACATACGGTGTGTACTACGATTGGGGTGCTCATATCCATCATTACCTTATAAAGTACGAAGACCTCGAAATGGCTGCATTCGGTGCAAATGCATTTGGTCTTCTATTCTTCGGATGGTTTGGTTATGGACAAGTAGACGAGGACATCAAGAAGTTCGCTAAGTTCATCAGACAGTTCTATGGTATCAATACCAAAAAGCAATTGAAGGAGTGGTACGATAAAAACCAAGAGGTAATTCATTATCGTGGCATGTGCCTTGAGAACTCAACCGACATGAGAGGCTCTTCTGTTTCAAAGGGAGAGAAACCGCTTTGTTGGATGGTTTACAATGAGAGTGGTTTCAAAGACCACTGCAAGAAGTACAAAGAGTACAAAGACTGGGAGAAATTCCGCAATCCAAAGCGTTATGAGTCAAATCTTGATAAGAACTATGACTCAAAGAACATGATGCACTGTGTTAGACTTATGCACATGGGTCAAGAGATTGCAGAGGGTCGTGGAATCAACCTTGAGAGAACATGGGATAAAGAATTCCTTATGAACATCAGAAACCATAAGTTTGAATATGACGAGCTTATGGCAAGAGTGGATGCCGATAAGGTAAAACTCGATGAAGCCATCAAGAACTCTACACTTAGAGAGACTATTGATGTAGATGCTGTAAACGATATATTAATTGAAATAAGAAAGAAAGCTTATGGGATGCTTTAATAAGACTGGATTTTTTAGCCATCTTCCTATAACTTATGGGGATGAAATTGTGATGTTTGTCTGTGCTGACAGCTATTCTAGGTCATGCGCTAGAGACGATACACCTATCAGTATTGTTGGTACAGGTATGACTCCAATTGCACCCCCATTTTTCGGTGAATACGATGACTATGGGGCAATTGAGAAAGTGGTTGATGATGCTAACCACCAACTTTTCACTAAGATTTTTGGAATGACTCTTGAGGAATTTTGTGATGTCATGCACGACCTTGCAGGAGTTACCATTGGTGACGTTAAGGAACGTCTCGCTGAATTGAAAAATGGCGAGAAAGACCCAAACAATTATCACCATGAGACCATCGAAGACTATGAAAAGCTTTTAGCATTGTTTGAAAAAGTTTTCGGACACGAGCCAGTAATGCGCAAGTATGAAGAGAATAATGAACACTCTGAAGAGCTTAGAAAAGTCTATGCTAGTATGCATGACTACGAGGTCAAAAGGTATAACGGAACGTGTTTTATGCTCTGCATGGACCATAAATCCGTATACGATAAAATGGTTGCTGTTGGTAGGGAGCACTATTTCGACTATTGGATTGGTTATAAAGACGAGAAAAAGGTAACTCCAGAAGAGGCATTCGACAATACAGCCGAATCAATGAGGAAATTGTCTGAGTTTTCTGAGGAATATATGGGCAATCCGTTTAAGTTCGGATTGGGAACTGAAACTATCGACTTTATTGATATGCTATCTTCCAAGATAGAAAACCGTGAAAATAGTGCAGAAGAGCAATTGGAGCAGTTGAAGAATCAATCCAAGATGTTAGACCTTCTTAATTTCTCTAGAGACATAATGAAGATGCGTGAGCACTTTGGTATAAAAGCTTGTATGCATGATACGGTACATAGTGATAAGACTGATTTTGCCCTCTATAACAACATGAGGGGTGACATAACCGCTTTCAAAGACATTGCTTGTAACTTTGTTTACTTCATTGAGTCAATGAGGCGAACATGCACGACATTTGAACCATCACCATATCACAATCAGACTGTGTGCTATGATACTGTTATCCCAATTTTTGAAGAGATTTTGGCTACCTTGAAGCGAAAAGCTAAAAAATATGTGGAAGAATAGTTAAAATCTGTTAAATCATTTGGATATTAAAAATAAAAAATATATCTTTGCATTGAAAATTATCTTAAATTTTAAAAAATGAATAGAGAACAGTTACAAAAATTAGCAAGCGAGTGGACTCGCATGGCTAAAAACGACATTAGAAACAAGGTTATCTCTTTTATGAGAGAGGTTGATGCCAGCGAGAGAGAACTTGCTTACGTCCTAGCAATTTCTGACGGAGAACTGAAGCAAATTCTTGAGGGTAATGGAGAGATTTCACTCTCAACATTCGCCAAACTGCTTATTGCAACTGGCAACGCCTTAGAGATTAAGCCTATTGAGGACACCCCTATCGGTGATTATGAGAACATTCCTACTGAGGAAGAGTTTGAGCGTCCGCTTCCACGTCCAAACGTGTTTGCACGTCCGAAGCCACAGCCAATGCAGCCTCAGTTTGGTAGGCCAAGTTTCTCTCGTCCTACACCTCCTATGCACGAAGAGGGTGAAAACGATTTCATTCCACCAATGCCAGAGGAATTGCGCAGAGCAATGGAAGAGAGATATGGCAGACCAGTACATCGTCCTGAGCAGCCTCGTGACGAATACGGACGCTTCGCACCTAAACATCCTCAGATGCGCAAGGAAGAAGCTCCTAGACGTGAGGTTTCTCCTTTCGAGTCCAAGTCAACTGATGAACTTGTAAAGATTATCAGAGAGAGACTTTGGGATTCTGAAATTAACCTTAATCGTGCTTCTAAGGCAGAGCTTGTAGCCTTCCTTGACGAAAAGAACAAGCGCATGTCTGAATACAAGCGTATGAAAGCTCTTGAGGAAGACCCAAAGGTTAACGAGTTTAAGAGCAAGATGAAGAACACTCTCCACAACAATCCGCATCTGCGTGAGTGGGCTAAGAAGTTCTTGGGCGAATTGGTTGACTCTGAGTAAGTTTTCAGATTTTTTCATAATACTTGATTTTTAAGTGGGTGGAATTTAAAAATTCTTCCCACTTTTTTGGTTTTTTAACATTTTTTGTATATATTTGCATAAAATGTTAAAAATGACAAAAGGAAAAAGAAAAAATAACACAAGCTTAAATTACGAATGGTCCAAATACCAATTAGACATTTTCGATTATATCGAGCATGGACAAGGGCATCTTGTAGTTGAAGCTGCTGCTGGAAGTGGAAAAACATCAACACTTGTGAAAAGTCTTGAGTTAATCCCAGAAACTAAGAAAGTTTTACTAACAGCATTCAATACAGACATCGTAAAAGAATTGGAAAAGAAAACCAAGGACTTGAAAAATGTTGACACAAAGACACTGCATGGATTAGGATTAGCATTCTTGAAGAAAAACTTTCCAGAGAAGAAGCTCGTACTAACCCCATTCAAATATGATTCTTACTTGCAAGAGAATATCAGTGATTTAACATCAATCAACACTTATAGACTAGGTGGAAAGTATTTCAAATATCTAGATAATATCAAAAAATACATAAATTACGGAAGGTTCTATTTATGTGAGACTGTTAAAGACCTTGATTTTATCCAAGATAGGTACGATATTGAAACTATTGCAGACGAAAAGGAGATTGCTCTTGAAGCCTTGAGGTGGGGTAAAGAGGAACTAGACTATATCGACTACGGAGATATGATTTGGATGCCCCATGTGCTTTATTTGAAGCCTCTAGGACTGCTTTACGACTTTATCATGGTAGATGAATGCCAAGACATGAATAAAGCGGAGAGAGAGCTTATTTTGAAGTGCTTTAAGATGGGTACAAGATTGGTGAGTGTTGGAGATTCACAGCAAATGCTGTACTCATTCGCTGGTGGGGACCCACAATCATTCAATGCTCTCAAATCAATACCAAATACAGTTTGCTTGCCTCTTAGTATTTCGTATCGCTGCGCCTCTAAAATTGTGGATTTTGCAAAGAGAATTGTTCCATCAATTGAGCCAAACAATGACGGTAGGGTGGGAGAAATTCTACATGACGTACCACTAGATGTTGTTTGTGACGGAGATATGGTACTTTGCCGAAATAATGCTCCACTAGTTCAAGCATATAACACTTTCTTGAAATTAGGTAAAAAAGCTTTCATTAGGGGAAAAGATATTGGCGCAAATTTGAAAACATTGGTAAGAAGTACTAAACAAGATAAGCTTAATGCTGATTTAAAGGATGATGGCGTATTTGTAAGGCTATATGACGATTTATTTGTCTCTAGGAATAAACTGATGGATAAATTCGGAATAGACGAAGAGACAGCAATTAAAAGCCAACAGATACAAAGCAAACTTGATAGTATAAAGGCATTAGAAATTCTCTCTGAGGGCTTAACCACAGCAGAAGAGGTTATGGCTAAGATAGATGAGATTTTCCCAGCTAGGGATAAAAAAGACGGTATTGCACTATCAACAGTACATAAGGCAAAAGGTCTTGAGGCAAATAACGTATACATCGTGTGTAACTCACTAATGCCTAGCAAATCAGCTAAGAAAGACTGGGAAATCAAGCAAGAATACAACCTTATGTATGTTGCCTACACTAGAGCAAAAAATACACTTGGATTCATTGACGAAAAGGAATTTGAACAATTCGATTTCTCAAACAGCAACAATATAAAAATTCTGAAGAGAATTGAAACTCAAGTAAACCAAGTACTTAACAAGTCAACGAAGATTGTGCTCAATGAAGCCAATGTGAAAACAATAATTAGAAACGCACAAAAAATAGATAAGGATATACTTACTAGTGCTACAGTAAGTATGAATTCAATGGGTAAGAGAAAAGTAAACGCTTTCTCTGACCTACTTAAAAATAAAAAAACCAAAAAAGTTAAATTATGAACACAAACAAAGTTAAAAAAATAATCAAGTTATCAACCACATGGTGTGGTCCATGTAGAGCATTTGGAAGTACATTTCATAGAGTAAGTGAAATGGAAGAATATAAGGACATCGAGTTTAAGGAAATTGATATTGAGAAAGATGAAGACGGAGAGGTACTAGCTGAAAAGTATCAAGTTAGGTCAGTTCCTACAACAGTATTGGTAGACGAAGACGGTGAACCTATATACAAGGTAATGGGAAATATCCCTGAAAAGGATTTCATTACTATAATTAATGAGTCTCTAAAGGATAGGTAATATGGTTATCGGATTTGCTGGACGAATGCGAAGTGGTAAAACTGAATTGGCTAAGATTTGCGAAGCGAATGGCTATCAGAAACTTTATTTTGCATTACCACTAAAGCAACTTTGTGCAGACATATTGGATATTTCAATTGATGAACTCAATAGAGCGAAAAATGAAGGTATTCCAATCCAGATAACAATTGGAGAAGATGTCTGCCAAATACTATCTGAAGAAACTGATATACCATTAGAAACCACTAAGGAACTCTGTAACGGTAAATACATAGAGACCGTTAGGGATATGCTGCAATTCATTGGTACTGACTACATTAGGAAGTATAACAAGGATTGGCATGTCAACAAAGTTAGAGAAATGATAGATGAAAATACTAATTATGTAATTGATGATGTAAGATTTCCTAATGAGAAGAAAATGATTGAAGACCTAGGAGGTGATTGCTGGTTCGTTACTCGCACGACATTAGAAAATGTATCAAATCACGAATCTGAAACATCAATAACATGGAAAGATTGCTTTAATAAAGTTATAATTAATGACTCTACGTTACATGAAATGCTATTTAAGTGGGAGATATTCATGGATAATTACACTCGCTCTTGCGCCATTAGGGATGAAGAGTTTAACAGAATATTGGAAAATGGTTCTGCGAATGAAATAGCATCATTGTCAGTACTCAGTATGCTCATGCTCTCCAAGGCACTATTCTCATACGTACCGAAAGTCGTTGATGAAGACAAGATTGAAACCATTACCATGAACGAAGATAAAAGTGTTTTTATTAAGTATAAGGATGGAACTATCGAAATGGTAGATAATCCCTTAAACATTGAAGATTTGAAAATACTTTTGTAACATTAAATAATTTTTACTTCTGACTATTGATATTTTCCACAATAATATTATATTTATAGTAGGTAATGTTATCTACAATGAAAAAATATAATAGAATTTGTAAGATATGTGGTAAAGAGTTAGAATATGGGTCATATTCAGCGTATTACTTAGCAGAAAAAAACAATGCCATATGTAGAAACTGTGCGTCTCGTGCTAGAGCAAAAAGAAAATGCGATTTATCTTTATTACTTGAAGAAACACCAGAAGCATATTATTGGGTTGGTTTTCTTTTGGCAGACGGACATTTTGAAAATGGTAGAGTTAAATTTCATTTAGCACTGAAAGACAGTGACCAAGTGAAAAAATTTGCTAATTTCATTAAATGGAGTGGAAAATTAGAAGATAGAGGAGAACTTGGAATAGGTGTTGCGGCTAAACATACTGAGGTTGTTGGGGAGTTGTGTAAAAAATTTGATATAGAACAAAACAAGACCTATAATCCGCCAAAAACAATACTGAATCATGATAAAGAATTATTAAAATATCTTTTAATTGGATTTATTGATGGGGATGGAAATATTGAGCACCAATATAAAAGGAAAGACTGTTTTATACGTATTAAAACTCATAAATCTTGGGAAAAAATTCTGAAAGAGTTCTGTAATATAATAGAATATGATACAAAACATGTAAGTATAAATAAACAAGGATATTGCGAGTTATATATTTCTAATTCAAATATTGTAACTAAATTAAAAAAAGAAACAAAAAATCTTCCAGTTTTAAAACGTAAATGGGATAAAATAGATGAAACATATGTAAGTAGATATACAACATCAAAAGTTGTAAGAGAAAATGTAATAGAAATGTTAAATAATGGTATAAGAAATAAAGACATATCTAAAAAATTAGATATATCCGCATCTTATGTAAGTAATATAAAAAAAACAAATATGTCAAAAAAGGTAGGCTTTAAATATAATAATGGGTCGGAGGTGTTTTTCACCTCCGACACCTAGGCACTCATTTTGGTCATTCAAACATAATCAAATTTTGTGACCGTCCTTTCAAAGATGCAGAGGAAATGGATAGAGCACTAATCGAAAATTGGAATAATAAGGTTCCAGAAGATGGATTGGTGTTCCACCTAGGCGATTTCGGATGGGGAGGCTATCAAGAGTACAAGAAAATCAGAGAGAGACTGAATGGAAAGATAATTTTAATTAAAGGAAACCATGATTTTAGGAACGGATGTCAGTCAGAAGCACAATACAATGAGCTTTTCGAGTTTTCTACACAACAGTTACTTATCGAAATTGAAGGTAGGAAAGTCTATTTGAATCACGTTCCGTTCCTATGCTATGGTGGAACATACCGTGACCCAAAAGGTCTTGTATATCAGCTTTTTGGACACGTACACTCTGGACCAAACTGTAAAGGAGAAGACATTGAACGATTGAAATACTTATTTCCAACGCAGTATGATGTTGGCGTAGATAATAATAACTACACACCAATATCTTGGTATGAGGTTGAAGAAAAAATAGGAAAACAACTATTAAAAAGTAAATTTAAAAAATAAAACAAAATGGCAAGAGTTAATTCAAACTTCATTGATTTTGATAGTCATTACTATAGGATGATTGGTGAATGGGATATTACAGCAGAAGAGGCTTTCAAAATGTTTTATAACTTTTTGAAAGATTTCAAATTCATCGGTACGTTCCATTACTATATGAACAAGGAGTTTGGCAGCTACTCTCAGCTTTATAAACAGTATTTTATTGAAAGGGTAAATAACTACCAGAGTTACTGTAATATGGTTAACGCAAGCCATAATAGACTGTACCGTAAAGGAGCAAATTTATACCCTTGGTACGATGACCTAGTTCTATTGTTCCCATTCGCATATAACAATGAGGATGCCTATGATAGATATGGTAGAATACCATACGGAAAACTTCACTACATTACAGAACTTTGGAGAATGTATTGCAGTGAACAGAAAATAACTCATTCTACAATTCAAATTAAGGAGAAAGAACATGAAACAATTGCTGATAATCCCAGATGTTCATGGGAGAACATTTTGGAAGGATGCGGTTTCACAGTATGAAGACAAAGTTGAAAAAATAATCTTTCTTGGTGATTACCTTGACCCATATCCAGATGAAGGAATCACTAGGAAAGGTGCAATTAGAAATTTCGAGGAAATTATAGATTATAAAATTAATAATAGTGACAAAGTTGTACTTCTACTAGGAAACCATGACCTACACTACTGGTCAAAAGAGTTCCACACACGCTCAAGATATGATTCAAGCAATGCCTATCATATTATAGAGGATTTTAAAACCCATAGAAGCTTGTTTGAACTTGCACATGAGGAAACTATTGGAGATAAAAAATATTTATTTTCACATGCAGGTCTTTTGAATTCATGGGTGGAAAGGAATAAAAGGGTTATTGATGAAATAACACCAGATAGTTTGACAAGACTGCTATATTCTGCTAATGGTGTTAGAACGCTAACAGATATATCTAGCTATAGAAGCTGGTTTGGTGAAGATAGCGGAAGCATTGTGTGGTCAGATGTAAGAGAAAAAATAGACCTAGATGACTCTCTTGAGTATAATATAATCCCAAATGCTGATTCAATTGTTGAGGGATATGACTACCAGATATTCGGTCACACACAACAGAATAAAGACCCTATGATTACAGATAAATGGGCTTGCTTAGACTGTAGGAAAGCATTCATTCTTGATGAAGATGGTGTACTTACGCAAGTGACAGACGAAAAAACTGAATGATTATGTTAGGGATTGATGATGACAAACCAATCATTATTGAAGGTGAATATGCACTTGCAATGATGGAAGAACTTAGAGACGCATACGGACTCAATGAGGAACAAGAGAAATACTTCCAAGGATTGAGAGAAGATGTGAGAAATAAAATTAAACGTAATTTAACCTTTATAAAAATTAGTAAGGATGAAAATGTCAAAACCAACCAAGAGCACGGAACAGTACAAGATACTGAGAATGCTCAGTCGCAATGAACAATTTGAACGCAATGGTGGCGGTCAATTTGTTTCTATGAATCGTGTCTATAAAGACAAGAGTAAGTACAACAGAAACGATAAAAAGAAAGAGTTGAGAAATAATCTCAACTCTTATTTTTTGTACTTATAGAAATCATTTCCATCTGCAAAATCAGCAGAAGGGAATGCCGAACCATCTGAATAGTATGCATGGTCATCTGGATAGAAATTTCCAAAAGAATCCCTCTTATCCAAACGATTTAATGTGTGAAGCCTATCCATATTATATGGAGCACTGCTGTCAAAATATTCAGAATATGGGTGATTTCTAGATTCCTTATCAGAATACTTTGAGTCAATGTCCTTATCAATATGACGGTTTAAATCATTCATATGCCACGAATAATCTATATCACCTTGTTTTCCGTTTGGAAATTCTGAACGGAAAAACTCCATTCCATCGTCTATACCTTCACCCTCTTTTAGTGGTTTCCAATGCCTTTTTGCCATTTTAGCAAAATTTGCTCTCTTCCTAGTTAAAGGATTCTTAGAATGTGTAAGCTCTTCGGTTGACTTACCAGTAGCTTTTTTAGTTGCTGTAAATTTTCCTTTGTTTTTTGGGTCAATATCAATTGACTCTTCCTCTACCTTCTCTGGTTCTGGAATTCCTAGTCTTCTTCTTGCTTCAGCTCTTTCTTCAGGTGTTGCTTGCCTTTTATATCCTTTTCTATGACCATGTGTTGACCTTATGAATCCTTTAGTATTGGCTTGTTTCTGAGTGTACTCGCTAATTAAATTAATTGCAGCCTCTTTAACAATTTGCTTAAGTTCTGCTTCTGTGACCTTCATTGGCTTTTTACTTTCATAATGAATATCATCCCATGCATCGCCAATATCGTCAGTATCACGTTTACCGTTTACCCATTTGTCCATCATTCTATAGCCATTCATAAGTTCTCTATCAGACCAGTCATTTTCTCTGTTCCTTCTAGAAATTGCATCATCTACCTCTCTACCAACAGCACCTTTTCCAACTTTATAATATGGGTCAAGACCTTGGGCAATTGGCTTTCCATCGAATCTATCCCAAGAATAGTAATTCTCAGCACCTTTTAAATCCATATCTTTACCCCATTCCCATTCATCGTCCTTAAGGGCATCCTCAATTTCGTTTTTTTTGTATGGGTCATCCAAATACCCTTCATCATCAAAATATTCTTCTCCACTTGTTAAGTCTGTGTTAGGAACGTTCCAATTATTAGGTTTAGTCCATCTGCCACTGAAATTATCAATATCATAATTTAATGGTGTTTCAGATAATATCTTAATCGCAGCCTCTTTAACAACTTGTTTAAGCTCTGCCTCAGTTAATCTCATTTGTTTACTCATATTTTTAGCCTCTAATACATTATTCTGTTTTGGCCAGAGAACCATACAAGTGTCATAGCTTGCGAATGGGTCTTCAACAGTTCCAGCAGCCATACACTTAATATATCCTTCAATATTCATTCCATCATCGAACATTATCTTAATGGCATACTGCTTTGAACGTGGCATGTGGTCGTATGGGTCATAATCACAATATCCACCATCAGACTCCATGCTATCAGCATTGTTTAAATGCCCACAAGGCTTCAACTCAACCTCACAACCTAAAGATGTAATTGCTCTGTAGTAATCGTCAATCGCTTGCCAAGCTTCATCGTGGTATTTCCTTGAGTCAATACCATACTTCTTTACAATTCTGTAAATCTGGTTAATTCTAGCCTTGATTGTCTTTGGTCTTCTACCCATGAACTTCTCTACATCTTCTGTATTGGCTAAGTTCTTTGGTCTTGACTCATTTATTCTGTCTCTAAGCCTCTTTTTAAGCTCTTCCTTGAGCGTAAAGTTGACAAGGTATAACTTCCTCTGCATTGTACCAATAAACGTCTCACACTCACTCTTAATACCTACGTATTTCTCACCCATTCCCTCAAGTTCCTTCAAGAATGACTGGCTAGCAGAAATAACATCTTCGACAAATGATTTTAAAGATGTAATCTTATAACTCTTTGGAGTAAAACCATTTAACTTGATTTTACCGCTAATTGACTGTTCTACCTCAGATACCAAATCCTCAAAATTTGAAATCTCATCGGCAATGTCATCACACAACTCATGCTGGGACATATTATCAGCACTCCAGTGTAGATTCTTTATCCCAACCTTCCAAGCTTCACATTCTTCAATATAATTAAGAATATTCTTGTTCATATTATTTTTATTCATTATCTAAGTTATCTTCAGAACCAGCGTCAATGTTACCTTCAACATCAACAATCTGGTCCTTATTTCTTCTCTTTCTTCTTCTTTCTGCTCTGTAGTCCTCAACGTCCTCTTCAGCTTCTATCTGCAATTTCTCATTCTCAACCCAAGAACGAGTCTTCATGCGAGAATCAACATAAGCCTTTGGAGCACCACTACCAAGAATGTAAACACCACTAGACATCAATAGCATAGCCATGTCTCCCATATCGGTATCAACCTTGCCATCGTAAACAACGTCATATACCAATACGAAACACATTACAAGTCCAACAATCACACCCATAAGGGCAGATGCCAATAACGTTATACTGTTAACGCTCATTGATGACTTGTCATCAATTGAAGCCTTTATATTCCCTATTACACCCATATTACATAAATATCTAAAAATACTTAAAATATTTGTTTTTTACAATTATTAATTATATATTTGCCTAAAATAAACAAAATATGATAGAAAAGAACCTTAAAATTAAATTAACCAAAAAAATACTTATCCAATTCTTAAAAAAAGAAAAAGCATTGGGAATTATGTATGTTTACGGATATTCAAAACATGGGTCAAATGTCGGTTATAACATAATAAGAATTAATAACACCATCAATACTATTGGAAACACTATTTCAAAAATAAAAATAAAAGAAAGATTGAAATCAATAATAGGGGGTTTATATACACCTAATGACTTGATATTCCCAATAAAAATGAAAGCTACTTTGGATGGATTATATACTATATATTTAAAATGGTGTAATTATATAGATGAAAACTGGACAGAAATTTATGAAAGTTATAAGAAGCTCAATACCATACACGAGAAAAAACGTAATGGAAGATAAAAACTCCATGTATATCTTCACAGACAACGCAGATAGGGATAGTGGTAAGTCACTTATCCCAAATTCTTCATGGTATTCACAGAAATACGGAGAGGGCAAACACTACCCATCAATGACAACGGCATTGATTAGAGGTCTTGACAACGCATACCCAATTACAACACAACACTGGTATAACTCACAACATAAAGGAATTAACGGACGCTGGACAGACGATGACCTAGAGGAATTTAAAAATGTCATTGACGATGACTTCGAGACAATCTATAAGGATTGCAAGAACTTCAAGAGAATAGTGTTCCCAATGGGAGGCATATTCAATTCAAAAATATCAGCAATAAATAAGGCACGCACGCCAAAACTGTATGAGTACCTTATATCAAAATGTATGTTATTACTCAACATCTGACCTCCAATCATAAAAGTAATCACCATTTATATATTCTTCCTCCCTTTCATTGGTTGGTCTTGACATATATCCCTTCAATTTCTCAAGATATTCCTCTTTTAACCTCATTTCCTCAGAAGAATCCAAACCCCAATCCAAATTTCTGTCAAACGACCTCAATAAAGCAATTAAACCACTACTCTTGCGAGACTCATAATTAACCCAATAATAGCCATTAACCTTTTCAATCAATTCAATATAATACTTGCTGCTACTACCAGTCAAAACCTCATCGCATACCCTATTACCCCACCTATCAGAAGAATCCTTCGAAAACATTAACCTTAAATAACGAGATAATAAATCATCATTCAATTTCTCCAATGTGAATGGGTCTAATACATTTCCACTGTCAAGGTGATTCTTTAATATTCTAAGTGCCTCATTCCTAGGCATATCATTAAGCTTGCTAGTCCAAAATAAATCCTTACCCCTCAACGCAGCTATCTTGTAATTGCTAAATTCATCATAAGCAACAGTATCATTATAAGAAGAATCCCTCTCACTAGTGTATAAACTGTTAGGACTTACTTCCTCCATATCAGTATTCACCTTTGATAAGTCATATATCACACTGCCATGCTTGGTATTGTCATAATAATCAACACCACTCACATTAACGCCATTGTAACCGTTCCACTCCATAAATAAAGTGGAAAATGACTGGCTACCTTCATGCCTCTGAGCCATTCTAGTCAATTGATAATAACTAGGACAATTTAAGTTTAAAGCATCAGCATTGGCTTTAATTTCTTGATAAAGACTAGCATTATCATAGTTGGCATTCTTACTAACGAAACGACCCATTTCAGTTATCTTGTAAAACATATGATTTAAATTGGCCATCATCGTATATAATATGTCACCTTGCCTCTTGCTCCTTACCCTATATAAATTCTTGTAAAAATCAAAATCAACCCTATACATATGGTCTTTAATCTCAATAAAATTAGGATTTTGATTACCATTTAGTTCACCATATTTGTCAATATCCTTAATATCACGATAAGTGCTGAAATATGTACCACTACCAAAGTGACCAGTCTCACGACCAGCCATCTGATATTTGTTATCACTTATGTAAGGTTTACCATTATGCTCCTTACCAAAATGAAAATTCCATTCGGATTCCTTTATAATATTATATTGCTTTGAATTTATATATACTTTTCTGTTCATGCCAATAAATAGTTAATTTTATTTAAATAATTTGGCTAATTTACTTTTTTTTCATATATTTGCAGTTGAGAAAATTATATTATTATGACAAGAAACGAAGCAAAACAGATTGCGCTTAACGCAATTAATAAGGAAATAGAACTGCATGGGGAAGATTATGTGTATATGATGGCCCCACAGCCAAGAAAAAATTCATGGACACTACGTGAAGCAAAAGAATCCATCCTAGAAGATAAAGAGCTAGAAAACAGTGGCTCAAACCTCATTGATGGAATACTTAACCTTGACAAATATATGAAAGAACAAGCTAAAAAAGCAAAAGAAAATGGTTGATTTAGAAAAAGAAGCGAAAGAATGTTGGGATTATGTGTTCTCTGATGTCGGATGGGATGAGAATTCGAGGATGGAAATGACACATAAAGAATTTATTGCATTCGCAAAGCATTTTTATGAACTTGGTAAAAATGAAGCAAAAGAAAATGGCGTGGAATAACAATGACCTACTAACTAGGGAGGAATTTAAGAAACAAGTATTCGCCAAGACAAATGGCAAATGCTGTGTACCCAATTGCGGCTGCGATGCAGTAGACGCACATCACATCATGGATAGAATACTCTTTAACGATGGAGGATACTACCTATCCAATGGTGCTGCACTATGCGCAAAACACCACCTTGAGGCAGAAAAAGGACAAATCAAACCAATGCAATGCATCAAGTATATGGGTATCGACTTGACAGATTGCAGGAAACCAGATAAGGTTGACTTGGATTGGCATGAGTACTTTGAACTATTAACAACGGACAGACTTAATAAGTGGGGAGAATGAAAGTTATAAAAGCTACATATAGACAAATGGTTGCAGAATTCCTCTTGTTTCTGAAAGAGAATAACGCACTACGTGGGTATCAAAGGGCCGTGAGAAAACAGAAATGGTCGTATTTCAAAACGATTGAAAATATTATTAACCCATTTACGATTGAACCAATTAGAGTACTGTTCAGACCAGAAGAATATCACGAACTCATTAATATGGCATTTCAATGGTCATTGACACCAGAAGAAAATAGATATTGGGAAAAACTCGACCATAAGTGGAGAGAAAAAATCAGAGACCTTGAGATACAAGTCGTGAACGAAAAAATATATAAACAATGAAATATCCAAAGACATATCATCTGCCATATTCTCCAGGAGCTACGAAAGATGACAAGAAACTGAAAGATGGCTGGTTTGACTATTTCAAAAACCAAGAAATCGTCATCACAGAAAAACTCGATGGGGAAAATACTGCATTTACCTCGCAAGATGTATATGCACGTAGTCATGGTGCGCCTACACGTACCCCTTGGTCACGTAACCTCTGGGGTGATGATGGACTGTATTGGAAAGTGAAACCACTACTCCAAGACAACGAAATCGTATTTGGGGAAAATCTCTATGGACAGCACTCAATACATTACGATAAACTACCATCATATTGGTTTATGTTTGCGCAATATGATGAAACAACACAATATTGGGCATCTTGGGATTTTATCAAGTATTGGGCTGAAATACTAGGAGTACCCACAGTCCCAGAACTGTGGAGAGGAAAAATAGAATCAGAAAAACAATTGGAAGATTTGGTAAATTCATTAGTGAATGAACCATCACTCTTTGGAGATAATCGTGAGGGAGTTGTTGTAAGACTAACTAAGGCATTCCATAACGATGAATTCTCACATAACGTATGCAAATGGGTGAGACCCAACCACGTACAAACAGACAAACATTGGACTCGAAATTGGACTAAAGCAACATTGATATGAATCCAAAATCATTTTTACTTATACTTATTATAGCCCTTGCACTGTTTGGCATTACATTCATCGTGCAATGCGCATCAGTAGCAAAAGACAGCGTTATCGTTAAACAGAACGATAAGGAACTGCTAGTGAGAAAATATCAAGTGAGCTTTTCATCAACAAAGGATTTAAAGTCATTCGAATATAAAATTGACTCATCACTTTGGCGTTACCCACCAAATAAGATTCTCTACGAAGGCAAACTCATTAAGGCAAAACATAACCCACATGAGGTAGTACTGAGAATATCGAAACAAGAGGTGAAGAATGGCGTAGCATATAAGGTAACAACAAATAAAGATGTGTCAGAATATTTCTCTTGCAGCCAAGTGGAAGAATTTAAAAAAAATATCGGCAAGAGAATGGTAATAACTAAAGTATTCTTTCCAAGAGAAAGGATATTCTACAAATTTCCATAAGACATTATGAAACAACTATTGAAAAAAATCTACACAATTCTAATCCTTATCAAAAACGTATTGGTAAAGAAAAATGAATATAACCTTCACTTTGTGGCTGAAGTCGATTCAACTATCAAAAGATGGTACTACGACTTTAAACACTGGGGATTCGAACACGGAAACCTAGAAATGGTCTCTGGTGCCGATACACTCTGCGAACTCTATGCAAATGGACAAAATGAAGTTACTGTCAATGTCATTTGCACAGAGAAACCAGTCAGCTATTCAACAACAGTCTATGATGAATTCATAGCTGAACCACTACCGAAGGAATGGACATCATGGAAAGATAAACTCATATGGGGAAGAAACTATACACACGTTGACCCAAATGACGAGGATAAAACAACGAGGATGTGGATATGCCCAGTAACACTGTTCGTATTGGGAAGATACCCAAAGTATATCTACATTAGAAAAACTACAATCTAATGAAATACTACGATTCAATTGAGGAACTAGAAAACTGTATAGGAAATTTTGTCTATTTCTACTATACAGATAATGGAGAAAAGGATGGAAAAGTAATATACGCATGGGCAAAGAAAATTACTGAAATTGTTAGAGAAACTAGCTTCGAAGACGTACAACATCCAATTAGATACCATAATATATACGGAACAGATACAATGGTATTTAAAAGTAACGAAAAATTTATAAAACATACTCCTGTACCAAATTACCAAGGAAGAACAGAAACACATTCAAACGCACAACAATTCGCAAGAGAATTAACCATAATAGAAAAATTACTCTATAGGATATACCTAAAAAGACAAGAAGCAATAGAAAAAGGACTCATTAAAATCAAACCACAAGATGATAATTAAGACAGTTGATGAACTGAGACAAAGGATTGGAAAGTTCGTTGTGTTCTCACAATACAATCCAGGTTTCAAAGACCCAACAGCATCTATGAAACTGCTAACAAGGGTAGAAGACGGATGGTTAAGACATGCAGATAGAATACAAGCAGAACTCTCAGACATCTATGGATATGAGATATATGGAAAGTTCTCAGCACAAATGAATCCATTCATACCATACGTAAAGGATGATAACGGTGAGACATACTCCAATTCCTATATGTTCGCAAAAGACGCAACAGAAGAGGAAATAAAACAGTTTAGACAAAATTGGAGATTGGCTATATATAAAAATAAAATAAAGCCAAAACAAAAATATGGATTTAAATATCCACATAGAGAGGATTATGAATTACCATTCTAAATTTTTTTCCAGAATTTTTTTTGAAACACCATTAGAGGAAAAAAAGAGGACCCCCTTGTGAAAAAGATGAAAATTTTTCCCTGGAATTTATTTACAAAACTGTCTAGTGTTAAAGAGTGTTAAAAATCCCCCTTGGGGGGTGGGGTTACCTATCTCGTCACCCTACTCCCCACCATACTCCCTATAATGTTTCATGTGAAACAAAGGTAAGGCTCTCACCCTACCTTTGTCAAGATTTTTCAAGCCATTTCCCTCATCTTTTTTAACGTTTCCCACTTGATTTGCCTTACTCGTTCCTCGGTGAGATTGAAACGCTTGGCGAGTGTTCCCTCAGTCCATTCACCCTCAGTGCATCCGATAGCGAAGAGACCGCACACAATCGCCTTTTCACGCTCGTCTAAGCCCCTCATAAGGTACTCAATTTTCAACTTCATATCGGCAGCGTCTGTGATGTTGTCGGCTCGGCTGCTGCTTGCAAAGGTGTCGAGTAAAGTTTTTTCATCGCCATCCTCATTGCCCAAAGGTGCATCCATGCTTGCAGCGTGATAGTCTGCCTTGGCTTTCACCATGTGAGCACCTTGGCGAACTGTGCGGCTCTCGTCAGTCAGACCGATACCGATATATTTGCGAACTTGCTCTAACGCCCATGTGCTGAACATTGTTCCACGTGAAACATCGAAGGTGTCCACTGCCATGCAGAGACCATAGTTTCCGTTCTGCAAAATATCCTCAAAGTTATCCATTCCGTTATAGGATGCAGCAATACTCCAAACGATACGGAGATTTGCCTCTACAACCTTGTTACGTGCTCTCAGTGAGCCGTTCTGTGCCTTGGTGATTAACTCCCTTACTTCGCTATCAGAAAGCGGCTTACGAGCGTTCATTTCGCTCATGTAGATGTTCAAACCCTCGTTGCGTACAACGTTCTTGTTCTCCTTAAAATTGATACTTCTCATAACTGATACTTTATTAAATTAAACTTCTTGTTTCTTGTTTGCGAGTGCAAAGGTAGTCATTTTCTGTGAGAAAAACGAAGGAAATACATTTTTTAACACAAAAAATGCCGTTTTTTAACTTTTGTTTACGTTTCCATGCCTTAATCTCCTATTTTTTGGGTTAAACATCATTTTTGTTGTCTCTTTATTATATTAGTACATGGAAAAGCATAAACCTAACAGATGCACCCAACAATTAACGTTTATTAAGTTTTTGATGCTCAAATGTATACAAATGTTAAATGGCTCATTTTAAGGCTCTCTAAGACGTTTTTAGGTTGTCAGATATAAAAGTTATCCACCATATAGGTAAAACGCTCTTAAAACGCTTAAAAAGTGCCTTAAATGGCTTTATCTGTATTTCTTTGCCCTATATGTGTGCGTATATGTGCGTTTTCCTATCTGTTTATATATGTGGGTGCAAAGGTAGTCAGTTAGTGAGCATGGAAAATGAGCCAAAATAGCGGTTTTTTTGTAAACGAATGTTAAAAGAGAGTCTTTTTCCTTAAAAAGTGTTTAAAAATGGGGTAAATGTTTGGTGGTTTCAGATTTATTTCGTACCTTTGCATCGTCTTTCAGAGACAACGTGATTTTTGAAACATTGATACACATCGGCAATATTGCCACAAAACAATTTAATTTCAAAGAAATGAGTAAGACATTTGGAATTTCAGAGTTAGGTAACGCAGTAGTGAACGTTTTTGACACCATCGCATTTTGCAAGGAAATGTCACTCTGCAAGTTCGGTTACGCTTTCGTAGCACGTTCAACACCCAAGTTCCGTGCTCCCAAGGCTACGGCAGTAGAATGGGTCGAGCAGTTCGGCAGCACCATGCCAAGTGTGGTGAAAATCACCAAGGTGACTAACGCCAAGGCTTATGCCTACGAGGACGCTGTGAACCGCCAACTGACCAAGCAAGGTGATGCCGCAGACTTCAAGTCTGATGCCCTCAACGGCTACGATTGGGTTGTTCCCAACGTGATTAAGAGAGCACAGAAAGATGGGTCGCTGCAACTGACACTTCTGTTCAAGGACAACGACAAGACCACCTTCGAGACCTTCTACATCGTGTTCGAGTTCGATGGTACTTGCCGCTTCGCTACCGAGGAAGAGACGGAGTTCATTAAGAACCACCTCTATGTCGCTCCCAACAAGTCCAAGAAACAGAGTGAAATGGGAATTGAGGATAAGGACATTCTCCAAGTCCGTAACTACAAGTTCTCCAACGTGATTGCAGTTGGTAAGACACCGCAGATTGAGGAAATGTGGGCGAACATCGAAAAGTAAAGAGAGGGGAGGGAGACCTCCCCTTTCTTGTGTCTGTACCCCTATGGCGTACTTAATTAAGTACAAATATAGGTTAACACTCTTTAACAAAAAAAATTGCTGATGTGTTTGGTCAGTTTAAAATAATTTCGTACCTTTGCATCGTCAACCAAGGATGGGAGACGTACTTAAATAAGTCTAACAATTAAACAAAGAAAATAATTATGCGTGATTTGATTTATTAATTTAGGAAAAATTATAGTCAGTAGGTGCAATAAAAGTAATAAGACCTCACAGAGTATCTTATAATCCTACCTATCCTTAAAGTGCAGAGATAGTATCGTAATTCGAGAGGACAGCACAGATGTGCCATAAGGGGTTGAAACTACCCTATGGAGTGGTGACGAGTATTCCACCCTATTTAATATCGAGAAGGTCAAACACTTACAATATCCAAAAGCGGTGTAAGGTAGAAAACATTAGCAATAAACGGCTTATGCAGTTGGTGGTTCGAATTCATCCCTTCTCGCAACTATTTTTCACTATTTTAAACAAGGTAATAAACTCCGATGGCTTACGTTGTGAAACGTGAGCCATTTAATGCTGGTTATACCTATGGTGTACTTATTTAAGTCCGATATATAACAAAAACTGACCGCACTACTACTTTCACAAGCGGTAGCGCAGGCAGATAAAAAAAGTATCGTTAGAGAAGCAAGGTAGGCTTATTTCAGTCCTACCATTGCTTTCAGTTCTTTCTTGATGGTTTTTGCGGTCTCACCTCTCCATGTGGATGCGTTGCCAAGGAAATAGCGCACAATGCTATCAGCCGAATCCCAACCATAGTTGTCGTTGATTGAGTCAAGTGTAGCCATAGCGTCAAGGTAAGGCTTTGCTCCGAAGTATGGGTTTTTCCAATCCTTGCGGATGTCACGTGCAATCTCATAGAGAGGTCTGTTCTGAACTTTGTTTGTTGCCTTTGTTGCCATAATTGTTATGAATTTAATTGTTTAACTTGTTTCGTGGTGCAAAGGTACGAAAAAAATCTGAAATAGCCAAATGATTTTATGAATTTAACATGATTTTAACATACTGGATATTTTTCTTAATTCTTGTTAATATATTTTGTTATGTCATTGGAATTTCGTACCTTTGCAGAGTTATAATTAAAAATTGTATGGCTTTAGTAAAAATGCAGTTATCTCCCTACCAAGTTGATATATTCAACGAAGTTGAGAATGGTGATGGAAACATTGCCATTAACGCAGTTGCTGGTAGTGGAAAAACAACAACTATCGTCATGGCTTGTAAGCGTTTGCACTTGCATGAGCGTGATGTGAAGTTCCTTGCATTTAACAGATTGATTGCAGAGGAATTAAAAGAGAAATTAAAAGGCTACGCAGACGTTTCAACTCTCCATGCCTTTGGTTTTAGCATACTGAAAAAACTTTACAATCATCCTGAGTATAAGATGCACGTTAAAGTGGATAGTTGGAAGTATCAGAAGTATGTTAGACAGAATGTGTTTTCATTGTCAAGTATTGTTACTCCAAGTACGTCTGCTGCAAAGGTTTGGGGTTTTTCTTGTAATGTACAGAAATTATTTGACCTTGCAAGGGTTAATCTAATTCAGCATGGAGAAATAAAGAGATTGCAGAACTTGTGTGACGAGCACAATATTCTTTGTCTCTTTGACGAAGTTAAGGTGTGTGACATCTTATTAGAGGATGCCTATAAAATGCCAAAGGACTTAGTTATAGACTATGTTGACATGATTGTGCTACCATTGTGCCACAGAGAATATATACCAACGTTTAAGTATGTGTTTATAGATGAGTGTCAAGACCTTAATACTGCACAGAGAGAACTAATGCTTTGCGCTGCCAAAGGTGGACGTTTTATTGCCGTTGGTGACAGAAATCAAGCAATTAATGGTTTTGCAGGTGCTGACTGCAATTCGTTTGATAAGATTGCCAACTTAGGTAATACCATTGAACTGCCTTTGTCTGTGAACTATCGTTGTGGTAAGAACATGGTACGTCTCGCACAAGAACTTGTGCCACAGATTCAAGCGCATAAGGGTGCAATAGACGGAGAAATCAGTCATGTTAATAGTCTTTCAACAGACCTATTCAGAGAGAACGATATGGTGCTTTGCAGAACGTCTGCACCCCTTGTAGGATTGTGCATGAAGTTGATTCAGAATGGTATTACCGCAGTCGTTAAGGGTAAGGACATTGCACAAGACTTACAAATGCTTATAGAAAACGCAAACACCAAGGACATAATAGAAGTGCTTGCTTACCTTGAAAATGAAAAGCAGAAGTTAATTGCTACCATTAAGAGTGATAGGAAATGCACAGAAGCGGAAGCAAAACAAGCACAGAAGTATCTCAACTTAGAGGATAGATGCAAGTGCATTGAAAACATCTGTTTGTATAGCATTAAGGACACCACAGAACTTAAATCGTATATAAACAGATTATTTACAGACGAAAAGGTAGAAAACGCAGTCATGCTTTCAACTGCTCATAAGAGCAAAGGACTTGAAGCAAACAGAGTTTTGATACTACTGCCAAATAAATTACCTTTAACGTGGCAAAATCAACTCGACTGGCAACTGAAACAAGAACTCAACTTGAAGTATGTGGCTTTGACGAGAGCACGTAAAGAGTTGGTTTTCATTGACTTAGACGAACAGAGCCTATTGAAAGCAACGATTGCCAAGTGTTAAATAAATGTTAAAAGGCTGAATTGGTTTTGCCAGTTCAGTTTTTTTTCGTACCTTTGCATCACAAGAAACAGAAATAATAACAATTAAAAACAATAAAATTATGCTCAACAAAGAAGACAAGAAAATTCAGAAGTTCATTAATCAGTGCGCAGATTTCTGCAAGACCGCAGGTTTGAAGACACAGAAGGAGGTTTACGATTGGTTAGTGGCTGACCTCACAGAGACCTACAAGGGTCGTGCTCCAAAGTGGCGCATCGAGAGCGTTGCAGAGGACATCACAGAGAGCATTTGTTTGAAGTTGAACATACATCAAAATGGAATTTGCAAATAAATTCCATTTTTCATTTTCCTAAATAATAATAATATAAATCTAAGTTAGATGGAAATTCATTTAAATTGAAAATAAAATTATGGATATTATAGCAAAAATTAATAAATTAAAAGCCGTTGCCAAGGAGAATGGTTTAGAGGTAAGATTCCGTAATCATACAACCAATATGGGTGATTTCTGCATCTTCATCTATGATAAATCTGTAAGAAAATCATATATGGTTGGCTTTGATGGGTTATGGGGAATCGTAGAGTATTCAACATTATCATTTAAGTCTTGTCTTGAAAATGCATATAATTGGATTGAGAAGCGTGACAAACGTTACACCAAGGTAGATGGTAAGTGGGTATATACGCATTTAAATCAATGATACTTGTACTTAATTAAGTCCGTTATTATGATTCCAGATAACAATAAATACACTGAATTTAACATCTTTACAAAGTATGGTGAAAATAGGTTGGGAGTAAAAACTCCACGTCCTATGACATTAGATGAAGCGCAAGCATATTTTAATTGCCTTTGCATTGGTCATTGTTAAGCGTTTTAAGGTGTTATCTCAGTTGAGGTGATGCCTTTTATTATATCCCATTAGAAATGCCCTTAAAACAAAAGGTAGATACCTCTATGACGAAGTATCTACCCCTTTTTGTACTTATTTAAGTATAGTATCAGTATCTGCGAGAGCAAGTTTCAAGTTGTTTTCTCACCGCTTCTTTCCACTCAATGTATTCTTTTCTGCATTGTGCTTCAAGCATATCACGATTCTCCTTTGTGTCAATATGGAAGTCTTTAAGGTCTTTCATGTGAAGCAGAAGTTTAATGCCATCCTCACTCTCGACAATGACCTCATCATTTTCTTCGTTGACGGATAGGATTGTGTTAGATGTCACTACGTGGTGGCACTGCATATCCAACCCAATAGATAAGGTCTTGCAAGGCAGTTTAACTGATTGTCCGTTTAATGTAATCATAACTCTTATTAATTTATATTATTTGTTTAACGTGGTGCAAAGGTACGAAAAAAAGTTGAGATAACCAAATAAAATCTCAACTTTTTTATGTTTAATTTAATGTATATTTCAACTCAAATAAAGATGCTAAACCATCGAGTAATAATTTCCAATCTTTTTTTGTAACGCTTTTATCAATCATTTTCTGTCTAAGTGTTTCGATATGCGTTTCAATCTTATAAGCATAGGTATTGTAATATTTTTGCCATTGCAAGCATTTAATCTCATATTTTAGATTATCTATCCAAGGGTTGATATTATCTTTGTTTGCGCCATTAAACGCAATGTCATAGAGCATATTCATGAAGTTAAGAACTTGCATTTTATGTTCTGCAATAGTGTTTGAACCAATCACAACACCTTCCATTGGAATATTTATCTTTCTCATAGTGTATATGTATCTACTTTTGTATCGTAGTGCTCATATTTAATGGTTTCTCCCAAGAATTTTGCAGTTTGCCTACACTTTTTTACATCTTCCCATGTGCATCCCATTGTGGTGCGATAGCAGAAACCATTGCGAATCCAATCAACGGAATAAATCTTTGTTTTACGTTTGATTGTTCTCATATTTTAATCTCCTTTTGTTTATTGTAATGCAAAGGTACGAAAAAAAATTGGAATAACCAAATGTTATCCCAACTTTTTCTTAGCAATATCTTTAATATACAAAGGTGTAAGTTGCTATCTCAACATCGTGACCATTTTCTTCAATGTAATCACTTTTAACCTCCATATAGATTTCATAGTCACTTTTCTTGAAGTTCTTTTCAAACCTATCAAAAATCCAACGTCTTACATCATAAATGTCATCACGAACAAGACCACATTCATGATTACCTTTTACACGCAAAACTAATTCTGTTTTGTTCTCTCCGTACCCATTAATGATAGGCTTTTTGGAAATTTTTTTAACCTCAACTGAGCCATAGCCCATGAAATGTTTAACTTTCATAATTTTATCTTCTTTTGTTTTACAATGCAAAGGTACGAAATTATTTTGAATTAACAAAACATTTCACATTAATAAATGTTAAAACATCATAGAACGCATTTAAAAGCCTTCTGAGAGCATTTCACCGCATTGGTGGATAAATTATAAGGTAAATACATTTTAAACGCTCTAAGAGGCTTAATTTCCTTTTTTCTTTTATATAATATATTATAATATAATATTAAAATAAAATATAATAATATATTAAGAAAGAAAAGAAAAAACTACTGGGGCACTAGCCACATCTTCCAAGCTAGCACCCCTCGTCAACAAATCACTAACAATTAAAAGCAGTAGTTGATAGGCACGGAATCGAACCGTTTTTGTTCTTGCTCAATGAACGCGCTCAATGAGCAACGCAAACCATTTCTGCGATTACCTATCATAGTTGGTAGAGCGAGATTTGCACTCACGAAGTCTCCGAAGAGACACATCAAGCACGAACTTGATGCCCATTTGTCTACATCTACCCAAGAAAGGCAGTTCTCCTCTGGTATCTACCAAAAGGTGGTTTTTCAACTTGTCCACCACAAGGATAGTTGCGGAAGGATTGGATTCGAACCAATGACCTCTTGGTTATGAGCCAAGCGAGCTACCAACTGCTCCACCCCGCGATATTATTTAAATCGGAAACTTTTTTCTAAACGTTTCAAAGACAATGCAAAGATATGAAAAAAATCTGAAACTACCAAATAATCTTACGCATTTTAACAATTTTTTAGATTTAACCTTCAATGTTTCGCATTACATCAGCCATGTGTGTCACAATGGCAGTATAGAGAATTGGATGGCTCACCTTAATCTCGTCAAGACCATACCAAAAGGTGTCTCCGTCTTCATCGGCAAACCAAACGTCCACCTTGAACAAGTCATTCACACGGATGCAGAGAAAGTCGGCATTGCAGCCACAAGAACTCTGAAAATCCAAGTTGTCGCTGAAAGGTTTTGGGAGTATTGGGTAATACTCAAATTGAATTCCATTGAACTCTCCAAGAGCCACTATTGCCATTGCAATCAGCAACTCAAAGCCATCTATTTTAATCTTCATTTCTATAATTTAGGGTTATTAACTTACTCTTCCTTCAACTTCATTTACGTATTGTCCAAACTCGTCAACATCATCATTATCCATTGGTAACGAAAATGATATTACAAACCAACCATAAGTGTCTGAAAGAAAATCAGCTATTTCATCATCACTCATTTCATCTTCGACCTCAACTTCCGTTGGTAGGTCTACTTCGTACCCATCGGTTTCCCATTTAATACTGCTTACAATCATATATGTTTCTTTTTGTTTATTGTAATGCAAAGGTACGAAAAAAAGTTGAGATAACCAAATGAAATCCCAACTTTTTTTATTTAAATATACAAATTATCTAACTTGCAGTTCATAACGTTTCCGTCACGATGCTTAACACGTTTTACCTCAGACCTTGATGATACTCCATTGAATGTGAAATACACAAGTTTATCAAGTGTATATTGCAATGTGCTATTAAAATAGTCTGTATAAAGCCATACTTGCGGCTTCTTATGAGACTTTGTAGGATTTGTGGCTAATATCTTGCCACTCTTTCTATTTCGCACCCTACCAAGGTTAGAAACCTCATAACGAGTGTTCCACCATAAAATTTTCCATTGTTCCATATTTATAATTTATCTTTAAGTTGCAACAATTTTGTACCACTAATCTCTTTATAGGCACGACCACTGCGAGACATGAAAATAGGTTTGCAACTATTTTTTTTCAAACTCCATTCATGAACGCATCTTTCCCAATCTTCTATCGTCTTGATGTTGAACCAAGTTGTACTCCCATCGAGGATTTTGCCGCTTTTACTACGTCCTCTGCCTATTCTAATTACTATCATTTCTTTATAACTTTATAAGATTTCATTTCGGTATAATAGAATCTTTTATATAGATTTATATTAGTTTATACTCATTTATAATTCAATATATTCAGTACCACTTACTACACATATCTCTACCTCTTTGGGTGTGTGCGTTTTTAGCAGTCTACCCCTTTTCATTGCGCCATTCTTTGTCTTATAATCCTTGACGCAGCATCCGTTCATTGTGACTCTCCAAGGTTTCATATTTTTTATTTCCTTTTAATTTCATTATAATAAAACTTCTCAATATTATAGTGCTCTTTAATCATCTTACAGATTTCGTCACACTGCTTGAGAGTTACATCATAGTAATCACGAATGTAGTCAGCGAAATACTCATAGGGAGTTGTGCTATCGCCAATACGTCCATTCCACTTCACCTTTGAGACTATCTCGTTGAATATCTCTTTGGTGCCTCTAATCGGTTTTTTAATCCATCCCATATTCTTTTTGTTTTTGTTGATGCAAAGGTACGAAAAAAAATTGGATTAACCAAATGATTAACCCAATTTTTCCTGATATTAACGTATTTTAACGCTTACTCACTTTTTGATAGGTCATAAGACCGATTCGTCTCTCTCAGATTGACCTTGAACTCACGTAGCAACTTCTGATAGTTCTTTGTTTTTGCCCTACCCTTGATAAGTTCTTTGGAGAGCTGGTACACTTCGTACTCCTTGCAAGGGTCAGCCCAAATGGGAGTAATCTTAGAACGCAGTACCTTATTCTGTTCCTCGCGCTTTTTCAATGAGATACGAATATTCTGCTGCTTTGTGCGTATCTCACGCATTGTTTCTAATTCATTTGCCATAGTTTTATTCTGTTTTAATTTATTATACTTGTATTTTTGTGGTTTCAATAGATAAAATCTTAATCTTCTCGTCTCTCGGTGTCATTGTATGCACCGCTTCAAATTTCAACGAATTAAGGAACTTACGCAACTCCCCAATGGTGGTGTCCTTTGGAATGTCTAACTCCAATTCAAGCGAGACGTTTTGAGTATTAAGGAAACTTCCCTCTCTCAGCACACCAACTTGCTGCAAAGTATATTCCTCAATCTGTTTCTTAAAACAAGGTGAAACAAACTGAGAAGCCTCAACGTTCTCATAGTCATACACCCTTGTATAAGTAACTCGCTCTTCGTCTTTGTGATACTCGACTTCAAGATGATATGTGTCACCATCCACATCTGTCATTTCATTGAATACAATGACGTAGGTGTCCTCGTCAAACCATTCCTCGCCAACTATTTCATAGCTAACCTCTGGGATGTTTTTGTTTACAAATTTTTTCTTTGCCATTTCTTTATCTCCTATTATTTAATTGTTTATTGTGGTGCAAAGGTACGAAATTATCTTCACACCACCAAACAAATTAACACTTTTAACACTCTATTACCTCAATTTCCTCCACACCAAATTCATAATCATCCATATTTGCATAAGCAAAATGAGAAATTGACTTTGCAATGGATATTGAATGAATTGAAACGAGAGAATTGTGAGCGAAACAACCTCTAATCTCTTCGGCAATCTTGTCTACTGCGTTACGCATATCCTTATCAGACGGAATAGCGCAGATAGACCCCTTCGTATTGTCCTTAGTGTCCACATAATATATAACCCTTACCTTATTCATACCAAATTGAATTTGTTGTTGAACATCATAATCTAATCTCCTATTCTATTTCAAAATGACAATCTTTTTTTCCAAGGGATGAGCATATATCATTACCGCCACACATGAAACGCAAAGTGCATTTGCTACAAGCGTTATACATAACATCATCCTTTACTAATTTATGCCTTACGCCATTAATTTCTACTATAATATAGTCCATATCTCCTTTTAATTGTTATTTCTTTTGTAATGCAAAGGTACGAAAAAAAATTGAATTGACAAAATAAAATGCGGTAAATTCATAAAGAACATACCGCATTTAACAAACATTCACAAATTTACCTTATTTCGGCTACACATTCTCACGAACTTCACCAGTTTTCTATAAACCTAACATTTACAGATGTATCTTTTATTCCTTGACTTGCAAGGTAATCAGCAATCACCTTATTCATACCCTCTACAAGCGTCTGAGGGTCTTTAATACACTTTCTAAGCGTTTTGGTGTAAACCTCAAACTTCTCTTTGAAAGTGTGCTGCTGTGCGCAATAATCTTCAAACACTTCATAGTCACAAGTGGAAAGAATGTCACCCTCAATATGGAAATTTGCATCATGCAATCTTTCTTCAAGAAACCACTGCATACGCTTATCAGCCTTCTGGTGCTGTCGCATCAATTTCATCAAACTATCGTAGCCATAGGTATAATCGCACTTCTCGTTTGGCTTTTTGACATATTTCTGAAATTCCTCATGGGTATAATATATGTCACCATTGTCTTTTTTATCACCACTAAGGAATTTGTCAATGGCTTCTTTGCACTCTGCCACATTTTTTGCCCAAACTTGATAGTCCTTCGATGGGCATTTCTCGTCACCCTCTTTACAGAAATCGTAATAAACCTCTTTGTGGCTAATCCAATTTTTATCGAAATACTCTGGATTCCATATAGAACCATGATACTCAATTTTCGTTACTTGGATAACGTAGAACCCCTTATATAATGTCATGGGGTTTCTACTTGTCTTTTTACCACTCCTTACGCTCATTTCGCACTCTCCTTTTTCAACGTTTCTAAGTTTCTGTCAATATAGCCCTTAACGGCTTCGAGAGAACGGCACACACTATCTTTAACTTTCATGTTCCGCTTTGTTGCTCCCCTTGGAATGGTAATATAGAAATCACCATACCAATTATTTCCAATCATGCAACCATACTGCCAAACATCAATACCCTTGTATCTACCGCAGTAGTGCTTTTTGTCGTTGTTTGTAAACATTCCCATATCTTTATCTCCTTTTTAATTGTTTAACTTGTTATTTCTTTTGTGATGCAAAGGTACGAAAAAAAATTGGATTGACCAAATAAAAAACCCCAAAATGTCAAGCTTTTAACTTACCTTAACATTTGGGGTTCAAAAGGAGAAAAGAATGATGAAATATCGTAAAAGGCAAAATGTGGGGGAGTTGCTTTTAAGTCAGCCTTATCCCCAACTATTTGCGGTAGTTGACTAATCTACCCTTCACTCTCTATCTTGCCTTTATATTTTATTTTCTTCTGCAATCGCTTCCCTCGCCAGTTTGGTGAGTTCTTTCATGGTGCACTCGATAAACCATTCCATATCGTCAATAGGCTCATTCTGTGCTCTGCCAATGCGGTATCTTAGTTCTTCTTCAAATTTATCCCACATAGTTTTATACTTCTGGGTCGTCTGTCCTCTCAATGTGTTGGTGGAGGACATTGTGCAGTTGCTCAAAGTCGAGGTCTTCACAACCCCAAACAAGTTCGTCTTTACGTGCTCGGAGTAATTCTACATCAAAGTAGTCACTTGCTGGGTTGTAATAGATTCTTACTCTGCCACGATGTTTCAAGCCGCTTACGGAGAACTGAATACCATAGCAGCCATCTTCTGACGCAATATACTTGAAGGTCTTAGCACCCCAAGTGAAGAACTGCCTACCTCTTTCTGAGAATATACCATGATTGCCTTTGATATAAAGCATAATGGTATCATACATTTCTCTTAAAGTATTGAGAGATACCTTGTTATAGCCTCCGATTTTCTTCATTTCGTAATCCATAATCTTTCTGTTTTTGTTTTACGATGCAAAGGTACGAAATTCCTAACACATAGCCAAATTCTTTAACATTTTTTAAGAAAAAAGTGGGTGGGGAACTTGCTAAGAACCCTTTATTAGTACGGCATCTTCAATTTGAAGCACCCACAAAAACAAAAAGAATAGATTATGAATTTTTCTCCATTAAGCTCCTAAATGCAAAGGGATATGCATTATTTTTCTTTTGGTCAGCCGCCATCTTGTCAAAGTTCTTCTTCACGAACTTTGAAAGAATGTCATGCAACCTCTCATCATACTTGAACTGAGGGATGGAAATCATGGGATTACTCTTGCCCCTTGCATCCATTAATGCCCTACGGATGAACTTCATCTGCCAAGGGAGATTATATTTTTCTTTTAGAATCAACTCAGCTACACCTACGATGCTTGCACCACTATCGTGGAAATACGCCTTGCACATTTGGTAGTTTAGCAACAGACTCTCAATCTTTGTATACTCAGAATACTTTTTAGTTTTAACTTCGATAGCTTCCAACTGCTTTCTAACTTTACTATTACTCATAATTCTAATCTTTTATTTGTTTGATGGTGCAAAGTTACGAAAAAAAATTGAATTGACCAAATTTTTTAAGAGTTTTTTTCAAAAAAAAAAGATAGGCACTCCCCAATGCCTATCCCAATCAATTTAAAAAGGTTTTTCTTCCTTAAATGCCCAAAGTGTTCCTCACTCACTTTGGGCAGTTTCCCTCTTTTTGCAAAGATATAAAAAATCAATCTGAAAACCAAATATAAATATCAATGATTTTTGATTTTTTTCATATCTTCCTCAGAAATGTCTATTTTATCGAAAATGTCAGCATACTTTTTGCACTCAGTATATTCTTTCTCAATCTTTGGGAGACGCACTGATTTCTCCCACCAGAGATAGAAAAGCAAATCATCATAGATTTTCTGCAAGTCTTTTGTGAAAAGTTGCTCATACTCAATCTTTGTAATAACAACTCCATCAAAATACTTATAGAGTGAATAGCGATTAAAATACGCACCGACTTCACCCTCTGCGTTTTTTCCGAAGGTCACACGGCAAGGAATGTAAACGTATTTTTTTGTGAGAATACTATACGTTCTTTCGTTTGCCCCAAGGGTAGGATAACCACCACACTTCTTTGCGTAGGCTTCTGAAAACTGAAACTTCCTACCTACAATTTTGCGGATAGCCGCTAATAGTTCTTCTCTGTTCATATCAATCCCACTCGGCTACATATTTATCCAATTCATTATCAAAAATGGTCACTTGCGGACACTTAGCATCACGATAGAACTCTGCTGCCTTTTTGAAAGCGATGATACCATTGTCGGTATCGAAATGTTTTCCAGTTTCTACAATCGCATTACCATTTGCGTCAATTTCATAGCAATGAACTTCAAAACGAAAGTTAAGTGATTTGATGAACTTAGTAACACTATCATTAACAAGTGCAATCATTTGGTTACTATTGGTTCTGCAATACTTAGCGATGTGCTCGTTTACTTCATCCTCATGGGCACCAGCGTCAATATCTATAGATTCCCATACAAGGGCATGAACGAACTCCTTAAAGGCTTTCTGTACCCTCTCGTAGTTCTCGTAGTTCTGTCTGATTCTAATCTTATCCATTTCTTTATCTCCTATTTTTTTTTGGCACTATTTTGAATGTGCGACTACCTTGTTTAATTTCCACGTTAAGCAACTTAAACATTTCTATTGGGAAAGTATATCTGTGGATAACGTAATGTTTGTTCTTGCGGTGCTTACCTCGCTTGAAAACCTCAATATTATAGCCATATACATATTTAGGATTTCCACCTATAGCATCTGTATAAGCATTCCCAAATGATGAAGAACAACAAAAACATCCTCGTATTGATTGTCTAACCCTTTCACGAGCAGCAAAAGTAGTTCCACATCCACTAAGTACATTTGGTTTAATTCCTAAAATAAATTTCATATCTTAATCTCCTTTTAATTAAATTAATAATATTGTTTCTGAATCACGATGCAAAGGTACGAAATTATTTTGAATCTACCAAAAAAAACGACCACAAATGCTTGAATCTTAACAATTCTTAACATTTGCAGTCGGCAAAAAGGAGATTAAAAAATGATTATTCTATACCAACAAACACAAAATTAATTTGGTTTGCACAAGGTTTCCAAGTTATTATTCCATCAAAATGGTAATCGTCAAAATCAAACGTAACCTTATCATGAGTATCATCAAGAGACTCAATTTTAAATCCTTGTATTGGGGGCAAAATACAAGTGTTCGCCCCATATATTTTTGTTTTCAATGTTTTAAGGATGGCTTCACTTTTGCGTTCCCTAAAAATTGTGTAAACAAAGGCATTGTTTATTGCAGCCTTAAAACTATCTGCTATTGTCATAGTTATTTACGTTTTTTCTGCCAATATTTAAGTTTTTTATGTTTAGGATGAAATTCAGCAGTGTGAAACCCAACACTCAATTCTTTAAGCAATGACATATAAATGCTTGTGTCATAGCAATGTAATGCGTAAATCATTATTCTTCAACGTTTTTGATGTTCTCAATAAACTTGCAATCTGTGATGGCATCATCTACCATAAACGCCACACACACTACCAAAAAAATTCCAAACCACATAATTCTTTTCTCCTTTTTAATTTAGTTAAAAAATGGGTAGCTTTCCCCAATCTTGGTGTTCCAACGTGAAGTTCACCGACATTCCGCTGACGCTACATTTGGTTAATTCACCTTACCATTCGCTATGGTTTGTTTTATGCTACCCTTTAAATGGGCGAGGGGGTTTGATTTAAAGGCAATCCTTATCCCTCACTTTGCGATGGATGCCCATCCCCATCTTTCAACGTCCTCCCATTTGTTTTACAATGCAAAGGTACGAAATTTCCCTTACACTACCAAATTTTTTAAGAATTATTCACAATATTTTATTTCGTTGGTCTCTGTGCAAATCTCGATACCTACCTCTTTGGTGATGATAGGCCAGACAATCTCGTCAAAGTATTCGATACCCCACTGCTTGCCCATGAGACGCTGATAGCATGACGGAAAAATCATAATGCGCTCAAAGATTTCGCTCCAATAGGCGGTAATAATGCGCTGGATATTCTCGTCAGTTCTACCTTGAATAGACTTGTCGTTGAGGGAAAACCACTGAACATAACGAACTTTCTGCTCATTCATATTCTTAATGGTTTGGAACTCACAACCCTCCATGTGGTCACGCAGAAACTTGATGTCCTCTGGGTTCTCTAAGTCATAGATGTAACTATCTTCACCATAGTGAGCACTTTCCTCTATAAAAAGATTCCACAAGGCAGCTAGACCCTCGGTAGGCAGCACCTCAATGGTCTTTAAGTAAATCTTACGCTCCAAAGGCTTCATCTTACTTATGGTGCGCTGATTACAGAACAATCCGATGTTATTGCCGTTCTTATTGAAGAAAGCAAGTATCTCTTCCTCTGTTGGCGGTGTACCCCATGAGATTTCTTTAATCTTGTCCTTAAATTCCTCTAAAGGTGTTCTAAGGCAACGGAACATACCCTCATGCTCTGTGAAGTCTGCCATGAAGTCCTCAAAATGCAGTCCGTAGTCGTTGATATAGTCACTAATCTGCTCGTCAGTTGGGGGCATGATACCCTTTCCCTTACAAGCCTTGATAACGTTCATGCGGAAACTGATTACCTTATGAGCGAAACCAATTAAATCTTTTTCTACCATGTTCATTTCTTTATCTCCTATATTTGTTTGATGGTGCAAAGGTACGAAAAAAAATTGAATCTACCAAATATTTCCTTAGAAAAATTTGGGGTTTAACACTTTTTATAAAAACAACGATGGGCTTACCTCACGGCAAACCCATCATCCAACTAAAAACCTAACAATTCAAATTATGGAAAACAAAGAGCGTTATCACAACGCAACGAGCATAGCACCCCTTGTAGGACTCGAACCTACGACCCTCGGTTGTTGGCAACCGATGCTCTACCAACTGAGCTATCAGGGTAAAATGAGCGAGTGGGGGACACCAACACCTTGATGGCAAAGGCGAGTGCGTTAAGCAGCGCAGTTCGGCATCTGTGTGGGGTCATTCCCACCTCACTCTCTAATGAGGGCATGGCAAGCGCATAATATACTCGGCTAAATTGGTTCGCTCGCCTAACATCACCCCTCTCTGTTAAGAATGGGGAGGGCTGCGGCAGTCTCTATACGGGTCGTAGCCCTTGAATCCCCTTGTTAATAAAACCCCACCTCTAAACCAACCCCTCTACTTTGCTAATAGAATTGTGCGCACGTTATTACATTTGGAGGGAATGGACAAACTTAGTGAGGTAATGACCGAATATGCGCCCAATAATGAATGCCCAATATAGCGGCTCTTAATAGCGGCTTGGGGGCGAATTGATGTGCCTATCGGACGTGGCGGCTCATATACTCATCTTGTCGCTCACAATGGCACTTAACGGCGGGGCTTAGATAGCGGTCTCTCTAAGTTTTTTATTAGTATTATTTGAATCAGTGCTTTATAATATCCCCTAATAGGGTCGGTCTCTTATCATACTACTTCTCTCTTTAATTGGTTCGACTTTAATAATTAAAATATATACTAAAACTAATCAGCCACTTAGGGCGGAGGTCTTTCCATACTACTTCTCTCTTTAATTGGTTCGACATTTAATTGTTTTGTGATGCAAAGGTACGAAATTATTTTGATACTACCAAATTTTTGGGCGAATTTTAACTTCGTTTAACCTTTGGCGAAAAATGGGTAGGTTTCCCCAATCTTGGTACTGACTTGCCACCATCACAAGTTAAACTGACCACTCGCTATGGTTTGTTTTATCCTACCCCTTGGCGCGATATTTAGCGCAGTTTGTAGATGTTGTAAAGCTGCACCTCCTTGACTAATGGCTCGTTCGTCTTGGGGTCACGCTTAATCTGGCCATTCTCGTCATACGCATAATCCTTGCGCTTTTTTGAAGGAATTGCAATACATCGGTTGTTCTTGCAAGCCTTTTCAAGTTGTTTCTGTCCACTCATAGTTGCGTTGTTTTTAACTTGTTATTTACTTTGTTTCTTTTTCACGATGCAAAGGTACGAAATTTTTTTGAATTGACCAAATAAAATCTCAACTTTTTTGTGGTGGGAGTGGGGATTTTACTGCAATTTCATGCTACCCCACTCCTTTTATGCTTTACGCTGTCACCACAGCTGGCTCCATAGCGGTTTCGGCTGCTGCCAACTCCGATTCCTCGGTATGCTTGGCAATGCCCATGCCCTCAACGATAGCCTTGGCGTTCTTCACGTCCACCTTGGGGTTGCTCTCCATAAGTGACATTGCTGTCTTGAAGTCCTTGGTCTTGGTGCTGAACTTGTCGTAGAAACGGCAGAGGGCGTGTGCCACGTTAGGGTTCTTGAACAACTTCTCGTTCTTGTGATACTTGGCGAAGAGTTTCAGCCAAGAGAAAATGGTTTCAGCCTTTTTCTCGTCAATGTTGGTGTAACCTCCAAGGAACACTGGAACACGATGTGCGTTCTTACCTACTGCAAAGTAAACGAGGTAGGTGATAGGGTACTTGTCATACTTGTTAGACAACTCCGTGAGTTTCTTACAGATGTCAATGTGCAATGCACGTTTCTCCTTGTTCTGTGGCAGTGTGAACCAATTAGGCATACCTACACCCTTACCGCTACCGCTCTCAGCAATTGCACGAACACGTGCATCAATTGTTACTTTCTTTTTTGTTGCCATAATCTTAATCTCCTATTTTAAATTAATAATGTTATTTATTTCTTTTGTGATGCAAAGGTACGAAAAAAAATTGAATCTACCAAATAATTTCGTAAAAAAATCAGGCTCTTTAACCTATTTTAACAATTTCCTTTTCTTCAATCTCAATTCTCTCCGAATAATCGTCATAAAGACAATCAAGAACGAATAGAGTGTCTGTGCGCTCCAATGCGTAGTCGCAATCTGCATCATCATCGTTTTGGTCTCGCTCAATCTCGTCAAGGTCAAGACCCTCATACTTGCCACTTGAAAGCAAGGTGTCCACCTCTTCTTTCATTACGCTCTGTGCGCTCTTTAAGTCTGCACATGGAGTGACGTTCACAAGGATTTCTCCGTCACAATTACTTGTTTGTATTACGTTATATACTTTATTCATAATTTTAACTCAAATAACTTGTTATTGTGGTGAAATGTTCATCTTTCCAATAGATGTTATCTGCATCGTCATTATTTTCAAAATAGCCAACTTGCAGCCATTCAGAGAGTGATACGTCTTTGATTTGGTTATCACTATCGAACCACACACAGACTTCATACACCTTATCGTTGATTCCGAAGAAAGCGAGATAGCGGCTCAGTCCATCGTCAGTTGCTTCATGCTCTAAGTAGTAGCGGTTAATTGTGATGTCCATAACCACGTCACCAACTTTCAATGTGGCTTTAATACCACTCGGAGCAATGTGCTTTCTCACGTCCTTATCGTGATAGAACGTTTCCTCTGTCACCTTTTTAACGAGAGAGTTACCATAGAAAGGATTGTTGTTGTTCCTATTCTCTAAGGTCTCAACTCTTAATTTTGCTTCTACCATATCTTTATCTCCTTTTATTTGTTTCGTGATGCAAAGGTACGAAATTATTTTGAATTGACAAAACAAAAATGGAATTTTTTTTGTAAAAGGCTGGTTTTTTAACACTTATTCACAAAAAAAGGACTGAGTATCGCTACCCAGTCCACAAAACAACTAACATAAAACAATAAAAAACTATGAAAAAACTTAGTCTGTTCTAAGTATCTTTGATTCGTTTTCACTGCCGATTGTAAACTGACGAATATCAGCGTCCTCGGCTTTGTCTCTCGCTTTGTCAAGTGCTTCACCCTCATCGTTGGCTAATACTTCTACAATGATTGAAGCATTATAATTCATTTGTATGGTATATTTGCGCATAATGTTTGTTTTCTTTTGAATTTATAATAGTTTGTTACTCTTTTGGCTTAATTTCTTCTCCATCCTTATATAAGGTATTGAAAGCCATAAGCACATGAATGACTGTGATTTCCTCCTTATCGGAAATTTCACCTATATACTCTATAACTGCATCCGACAACTCTTTGCTATCTTTAACTGCTTTCAGTTGTGGATAAACCATGTCAAAACGATGTCCTCTGTAATCCTCGCAAATTGCATGACCATCGTAAATGTCAAAAGGAATTGGTTTCTTAAACCCTTCTATGTTCAAATTCTCGGAACAGACCTTTTTGCCATAGAATTTTTCCCAAATTTTACTTTCGTTGTTATTCATTTCTTATAATAGTTTATTGTTTAATTCTTTGGCAAAGATATATAAAAAAAAGAGGAAAACCAAATTTTGGTCTTCCCCATTCACGTTAAAAAATATTAAAAAGAAGAATGATTATGGAATTTCTGCCAATGCCCACACCATTGTTGCCACACATAGCGCAAGCAATATATATAATGTATAAGTCTCAAACTTGCTCATATCTTACTCTATGCACCAATCAATAACCAACCACCCATAGGTATCTGAAAGGTAATCATTGATTGCATCATCATCGTCTGCGTCAATACCTTTTGGTAGTTCTACCTCTGTGGGCAAGCCAAGTTCCTCTGGTTATAACCCATCGGTTTCCCAAGTAATGTTTGTAATCTTCATTTTTCTTTCCACTAATATTTAAATGATTTCAGCTACGATGTCCAACATTGTGTCAAGGCTATTAATATCATCAATGGATATTTCTTCATCATCACCATTCTTTATAACCCCAATATCGCCAAAACGATTTATAAGGGTATAGTTTTTTGTTTTGAGTTCTGTGGAACTACGTTTAGCAAATAGTATTTGCATCACATCGTTGATTGCATCACGCAACTCACAAACAAGGTCATTGCAAGCATTTTCAACCTTTTCAAATGTGCCACTAACTTCATTGTACTCTTTTTCTGTGAGCACTTTGTTTCCCTCTTTGTAAAATTCATTTCTATCCATAATCCAAATATTTAATTGTTTTATGATGCAAAGGTACGAAATTATTTTGAATTAACCAAACATTTTACCAATTATTTTCAATTTATTTTTAGAGAAGATTGTGAGTTTTTTACCACTCACAATCTTTATCGTTCACGTCTATAATGAAAG
>Ga0247610_10000432_pt1 | contig 59875 bp, 48 predicted proteins | sample 174DNAGHGhighgp2_FD_193483 | JGI IMG/M metagenome (GOLD analysis project Ga0247610, IMG submission 193483) | Sheep rumen microbial communities from Palmerston North, Manawatu-Wanganui, New Zealand - 1742 DNA GHGhigh gp2 | ecosystem: Host-associated > Mammals > Digestive system > Stomach > Rumen...
CATATTTGGCTATCTCGTTAAGCATCTCCTGTATGTGTGAGTAGGGGACGTTGTCGGCATCGAACAAGACAGCCAGGTTGAGGTCTTTTTTGTATTCAGTCATGATGTGTGAGTTCTCCAGTCCATTGTCGTGTAAGTTGCTATAAACCCGTGCCAGGGTCTCCCCCCTCCAGTCCGTCAAGAGGCAGGTCGGGGTTGTCAGGGTCGTTGTAGTCAGCGCCCAGGATGATGTTCACCATGATGGTGACGTCGACGATGGTGATGGCGTTGTCGCCGTCCAGATCGCCAATCCATAGTTCGAAGTCAGCTTCGTGCGACAAGATGTAGTTGACAATCATGGTGACATCGACGATGGTGCGGTCGCCATCCCCGTTGACGTCCCCCCTGAGTTGCCTTTCAGGCATCAGGCGCGCTTCATTTTCGTCATCATATGAGAAAGGCATATTGCTGGCTTGCGCAGTGGCGAAAGTCAAAATGAGAAAAAGTGCGCAGGCGATGGCTTGTTGTAAATGTCTTTTCATCCTTTAGATTGATTTTTCACAAAATTATTGAATTTTACTCAACTATGTACCAAGTGTTGTTTAAAATTAACAAATTTTATCGGCAAAAGTATTTTTGTAGCAATTTTTTTCCTAATTTTGCAGTCTATACGCCCAAATTACATTTGGTTATGACGATTTCGAAAATGTGGAAAAACTTCGGTGTCGCACCATTGTTTACACTGCTCTTCACCCTTCTTGTGAGTTGTGCGAGCCATCGCGGTGCTGTACCGGAAACTTTCCCGTTCAAATTCTCCGACCCCAACCCTCATCAGTTGGCTGGCGCCAAGAAATATGGCATCGAGCCACTCGAGGACCGTTCGGAGTTGGATAGGGTGAAGCATCGTTTGAAGCATGTCGAGGAGTGTGAATACTATGCCGTCGACCCATTGACCCATTCCGTCCCCTACCTCACTCCTGAAGCCGCGAAGTTGCTCAAGGACATAGGGAAACGGTTTCAGAAGAAACTGAAGCAGCACAAGATGGGCAAGCATAAGATCATCGTCACGTCCGTGCTTCGCACGAAGGATGATGTGAGAAAGTTGATGAAGGTGAACAGCAATGCCGTGTCGAATTCCGCTCACTGCCGTGCCACCACGTTTGACTTGTCCTATCGTCGTTTCAAGCATGTGGAAGGAGCCCAGGCCAATGCTGCGCAGATGAAATATTTGTTGGGCGAGGTGCTTTCGGAACTTCGTGAGAAGGGCCGTTGCAGTGTGATATACGAAACCAAGCAGACATGCCTGCACGTCACAGTGAGGCAATAAACACAAAACTAAACTAATCAAGATTGAAGGCTTATGAAAGGAAGATTGTTTAACAGAATGAGGCGTATGGTGCTTTTGGCGGCATTGGCTGCCATCATGCCCTCCCTGTACGCCCAATCGTCGATGGACTGGCGTCGTTACCGCATCGACTATGTGAAGGAGTCGCATTTGTTGAAGAAGGGCAACCAACTCACCGTTGTGAACTTGAATCTGGAATGGCCTGTTCGGCTCAGCGGCTTGCCTACCACAGCCTTGCAGAGTTTCCTCTGCGACATGGTGTTTGACAGCAAGGCATCCGATTACGACTCCGCACTTGCCTCTTACCTCGCGCAACAGGGTGATGAAATCAAACAGATGCCCGATGACCCCGGACTGTCTGTTCGTTATGTCAATTACAACCTGCATGGCTTGGCATGGGAGAAAGACAAGTACATCTCCATGAGGTTGGTGATGAAGTGGCGCAGTAATGACAAAGAAATCCCCGACTCCTTGGCCAACATCCTTCTCACCTATGACATCGTGGCCGACAAGGTGCTTCGCACCAAGGACATCCTTTACAAACACAGTTTCACCGACATTTACTTCACCGAGAACTTGGTGATGAGCATCATAGAAGGCTTGGCAGAGCCAGACTTAGGCATCAGCAATTTCTCTGAAGTCAATTCCCCCGATGGCTTGATGTGGAACATTATGGAAGGAAGGGAATTCTTTTCTTATTCTGATATTTTCTTTTATTTGCCCGACGAGGCGTGCCTCTTGCCTATGGGATTGATGTTCAATGTCCCTTGGGCGTATGATGAAGATGGCGTCAATCCCGTTTCCATCATCAATAAGGATGGCTTTATCAGCAAGCGTGCACTCAAGACGATGGAAGGAAAGAGCAAGCCCAGGAAAGACCGTCCCATGGGAAACAACGACCCTTCTGGTTCTGCAGATGCTGCTGTGAGTCTTGACGACACCCTCCATGTATATGAAGTGGTAGACAGCATGCCCCACTATGATGGCGATACGAAAGATATGTTTTTGTTTTTGAAACGTCAGGTGTCTTATCCTGCTTATGAGCAGCTCCTTGGCATCGAAGGCAAGGTGACGGTGTCGTTTATCGTGGAGCGTGACGGTAGCATATCCTCGCCTACTGTCATCTCTCCTGTCTCCCCTGGCATCGACCGTCAGGCGGTGGCTGCTGTCATGGCGATGCCCCGATGGGTGCCTGGAAGGAAAAACGGTGTGGCAGTACGTGCGAGAACAGGTGTTCCCGTCACTTTCAAGTTGGAAAAGCAATGATCTACGTGGTAAGGAATGGCAGGGACTTCGGCCCTTACAGTGAAGAGCAGGTCCTTGAATATGTGAACAATGGTTATGTGGTGCTTCACGATATTGCTCGTGAAGATGGAGACGACCGTTTGACGACGGTTGGCGATTTGCTTCGTCGCCATGGTTTGCAACCCAATGTAGTGCATAAGGGGAACCTTATGAGTCAGTTGAAGCAGATAGGCGGCGACCTCATCATCCCCAAGGACACGTTTGTGGGCCGACAGTGGTTAAGCGACAAGACCCTCATCTCGTTGGCTGTCGTAGGGCTGTTCCCCACCTTCATGCTGCTGCTTCCCATGACCCCGCTCGCCGTGTTTTATGTCATCGCCCTCTATTTCTCATGCATCTGGGGCCTCTTTTTCTATTACCTTTTCAAGACGCCCCAGGTGTCGTTGAAGACCACCGTCTCCGTCTTTTTCCTGACTCAGCTTTTTGTCTTCGTGGTTTGGAACCTATTGGGTCTGGTCCGGTTCAATCCTTTCTATTATTTCATCAACACCCCGTTCCCGTTTGACTTGCTTGGGTTTGTGCTCGGCGTGGGTCTTACCGAGGAGGCGGCGAAGATGGTGCCATTGTTGTATATCAACAAGAAGGCTCGTGAGCCGCTGATGCCTCGCACGATGGTTTACTACGGCCTGATGTCCGGCATTGCCTTCGGCGTTTTCGAGGGGGTTCAATACCAGGTGACGATCAATGCCCAGATGGACTACACCTCGGCGTTCTACAGCAACATCGCCCGTCTGACGAGCCTTCCCTTCCTCCATGCCGTCTGGTGTGCAATAGCAGGCTATTTCATCGCTTTTGCCAATCTTTATCCCAAGTACCGCCGCTCTCTCTATTTCCTTGCCATCGCCATCCCGGCGTTGTTGCATGGCCTTTACGACACGTTCTGCCAAAGCTCCACGCTGGTGGCACTCATCGTATCGTTCCTGGGCGTTTTCTTGCTGATGACCTATCTGAAACGAGGGGCAGACTATCAGGACCGCTTGAAACAATGAAGGAGGGCTTAGCCCTCCTCCAGTATGATTCCCACCGGGCAGTGGTCGCTGCCCATGATGTCGGTGTGTATGGTGGCTTCCTTGATGAGTGGGAAGAGCCTTTTGGACACCAGGAAATAGTCGATGCGCCACCCGGCGTTTTTCTCTCGTGCCCGGAACCGATATGACCACCAGGAGTAGGTCACCTGGTCGGGATGCATCGTTCTGAAGGTGTCGGTGAATCCTGCTTCGAGCAGTATTCCGAATTTCTCGCGCTCCTCGTCGGTGAATCCAGCGTTGCGTCGGTTTGTTTTCGGGTTCTTCAAGTCAATTTCCTCATGTGCCACGTTGAGGTCTCCACAAACGATGACCGGCTTGAGAGAGTCGAGTCTCTCGAGGTATGCCCTAAAGTCATCCTCCCACTTCATGCGATAGTCGAGTCTCTTCAGGCCGTCTTGTGCATTAGGCACATAGACGTTGACGAGGAAGAACTTCTCCATTTCGATGGTGATGACCCTCCCCTCGTTGTCGTGCTCTTCTGCTCCGATGCCGTAGGTGACGTTGACGGGTTGGTGCTTGGTGAAGACGGCGGTGCCAGAGTAGCCTTTCTTTTGGGCGTAGTTCCAATAAGACTGATATCCATCGAAAGCGATGTCCAACTGTCCTTCCTGCATTTTCGTCTCCTGCAGGCAGAAGAAGTCGGCGTCCAGGCTTTTGAAGATGTCTTCAAAGCCTTTTCCCACACAGGCTCTCAGTCCGTTGACGTTCCAGGAAATGAACTTCATAGGGTTGTCTGTTTATGTTGGATGCTGTGTCTTAAAAGCAGAAAGGGAGTTATTTCTTTCCGTAAATGTACAAGGGCCAATAGGTGGTGAAGGTCTTGTTGTCGATGGCGACATCCTTGACGAGGATGTAGGAAAGCATCTGGTCGCTCATGTATTCTCCCACGGAGTAGACCACGGCGTTGCCCAACGATGCGTTCACATACATCTGGTATGCCAACCCCACTTTCACATTGTGGCTTTCTCCTTCATCTTCGATGGTGAATTCCATCTTGTCGTCATTGGCCAGCAGCCAGAAGGTGTAGTAGCCTTTCGTGTGGTTGTTGTTGTAATAAGGGTGAAGGGAGCCCTTGAATGTCACTCCTACCGCTTTGAGGAGGTTTTGCCTGGCAATGCTGTCGTTGATGCCGTTGGCAAGCATTGCAACGGGGAAGTTGGGGATGGTGAGTACGGAGTCGGTGGCCGAGACATGCCATGTGCATGCTATGGAGTCGGGCTTCATGGTCTTGTCGCTAGTGGTGTAGACAAATCCATTGTATGTGCCGGCCATTTCAAAGATTTGTGCACTTTTCTGCGCCGGAGTGAGTATGTTTGCATCTTTGTCGTCGTCATCGTCGCTCAGGCATGATGTGAATGTTGCCACGATGCCCATGCACGCCAGCAGCATCATCAGTTTCTTCAAGTTTTCCATTTCTTTCGTTTTTTTTGTTCTTGTTTTCTTGAGTTTCTTGTCTTATAATGGCAAAAGTAGGAAATCTTGTATGATTATCTTGTCATTTTGCATTTTTTTAACTTTCTTTTCCTGAAAGGGCTAGTGGTGCTAGATGTTCTAGATGTCCTAGATGTCCTAGATGTTCAAGATGTCCTAGAAATCCTAGATGTTCTAGATGTCCTAGAAATCCTAGATGTTCTAGATGTCCTAGAAATCCTAGATGTTCTACATATTCTAGAGATGGTGGGGTGGGGGTGTCATCCTTTGATGAGGTTCATGAACTCCTCTCTTGTCTTTGCTTGCTTGAAAGCTCCGCTGAATGCACTTGTCGTGGTGATGGAGTTTTGTTTCTCCACCCCTCTCATCTGCATGCACATATGACGTGCCTCGACGACCACCATGACCCCCATGGGGTGAAGTGTCTGCTCGATGCAGTCCTTGATTTGTTGTGTCATCCTTTCCTGCACTTGCAGTCGATGGCTGAAGATGTCGACGACACGTGCAATCTTGCTCAATCCTGTGATATGGCCTTTGGGTATGTATGCCACATGCGCCTTGCCATAGAATGGCAGCATGTGGTGCTCGCACATGGAGAAGAAGTCGATGTCCTTTACGATGACCATTTGGTCGTATGGCTCCTCGAAGAGAGCGTCGGTAAGCACCTTGTGCGGGTCTTCCGAGTATCCTCTTGTGAGGGTCTGCATGGCTTTGGCCACACGTAGTGGTGTCTTTATCAGTCCCTCTCTCCGAGGGTCCTCGCCCAATAGTGCCAGGATGTCGCGATAATGTTCAGCGAGGGTCTCGAGACCCTCGCGGTATTCTGTTTCCATTTGATGTTAGTCTCTATTCAAATTTCCGACTTCACTTTTGTGCTCCTGCTGACCGTGATGATGGTTTTCACCACACATGCGTTTTTGTAGCCGAGTTTGCTGAGTCTTTGTCTCATCTTGTTAGCCTCTTCCTGGTTGAGGAAGTTACCACATCTGCAGCACCATCTTGGAGAATAGAAGTGGACGTATATGGGTTGTCCGGGAATCTGGGTTTTAAGTTTTGCGCAGACCTCGTTGGCTTTTGCTCTGTCTTCCCTTGTGTTCCCTCCAGCAAACACTTGCACTCGATATCCCGTCACGCGCTTGCTGTTGCTCATCATTTTCTTGTCGCCGCTTTGCGGTTCACCGCTTTGCTCGGCCTCTTTGATCATCTGGGCACGTGCGTCGGCTCTTTGCTGGCGTTCCTTGTCACGTCGCACCTTGTCACGTTGCTCTTCTTCCCTTGTGGTGCCGATACCTTGTTTTCTCTCTATGCTGCGTTCTCTTGCTTGCTCTTGTTTTCCTGTTGCAGGTTTGCTTTCCGTTGTTTGGGCTTCATTGCGCTTTTGCGCTTTGTTCTCTTGCCTTGTGTTGGCGTTTTGTCCTGCTTGTTTTTGTTCCTTTTTTCCGCCGTTGACGAGTTTGCTGATGTCTTCGCTCTGTTTGACAGAAACGGAACCGCTCCCTTTTTCATCTTTTTGCAAGTGGTTGATGAAGTCTTGTGCAAAACTGAAGTATGCGATGCAAAAAAATGCAGCAAGTATAGCGATGTATTTTTTCATTTAGGAAATGGGGTATGTTGTTTTGTTTATTTTGTGTGCATTTCGCGACGTTTGCAAATCAGTGTCGCGAAATGCACACGTTTGAGCTCATCATTTCCACGCGTCAATGATGCCTTTGAAATCGGCGGCTTTCAGCGAAGCCCCACCAATCAAGCCACCATCGATGTCGGGCTTTGCGAAGAGTTCCTTTGCGTTGCTGGGCTTGCAGCTTCCTCCATAGAGGATGGATGTTTGCTCGGCCACGTCTTTTCCGTATTTTTCAGCGATGACGTTGCGGATGTATTCGTGTATCTCTTCAGCTTGTTCAGCCGTTGCCGTTTTGCCTGTTCCGATGGCCCAGATGGGTTCGTAAGCAATGATGATGTTGGCGAATTCCTCTGCAGAGAGGTTGAACACGCTTCCTTCAAGTTCTGCTTTCACGATTTCATTCTGCTTGTTGGCTTCTCTCTCTTCGAGGCTTTCGCCGATGCAGAAGATGACTTTGAGTCCGTTTTTGAGAGCGAGTAGCACTTTCTCCTTGAGGATTTCAGGAGTTTCAGCATTGTATTCCCTTCTTTCGGAGTGTCCGAGAATGACATATTGTGCACCAGTGCTTTTCACCATTTCTGCTGAGACTTCTCCGGTGAAAGCTCCCTTTTCCTTGTTGGCGCAGTTCTCAGCTCCCAGTCCGATGATGTCTTGGTTGAGGAACGATGCGATGCTAGCCAGGTGGATGAAAGGAGTGCAGATGACGACGTCGCAGTTGGGTTTGTCTGCTGCCAGGCAGTCGTTGAGTTCTTTAGCCAGTTGGATGCCTTCTTGCAGGTTCATGTTCATTTTCCAGTTGCCTGCTACGATTTTCTTTCTCATTTTCTTTGTTTTTTATGAATGATTGGTAGTTGTTGGTTTTTCCTTAATGCTTTTTCTTGTTTTTTTTCCTGTTCCAAAGCCATTTGATGGTGGCCCAGATGCGGTCGGCGAGAGTGAGGATGGCCAATGGTAGTACAAACCACATGAGGATGGCTGCCACCTTGCTGGCAGTGGAGTCGGCAGGTGTCTTCCCCTCGGGCGTCAGTTCCAGTCGCTTGTCCCATTTCGTGGCGTCGGGTAGCCTGTTGTGGCTCCATTTCCTCACCACTTTCCCGTCTTTCATCAGCAGCAGTCCTGGATTGCTTCTGATGATGGTCTTCAGCGTGATGGCGTCAGTGAAGAAGAAAGGATACTCAGCCCCGGTGAGTTCGCGCCATCTTTCCATACCCTCGTCCCCGCTTGATGTCAGGCAATAGAATGGGTATCCGTTGTCCTGGCAGTATTCGTAGATTTGGTCTATCTCTCCGAAGTCGCTGTCGCTCGCATGCTCGAGGTATGGGGATATGAGCAGGAATGTGTATCCCTTGAAAGCGAGCACGGTGTCGGTGATGACGTCTCCTTCCTGGTTTTCAATGGAGAAGTCGTGTATGGGTGGCACGTATCCTTCCTCTGTTTGCACCGTTTTGCTGTCGATGAAAGTCCATGTGGAGTCGGGGTAGTTCTCCAAGGTGAATTCTTTCCTTTGTCCGTCTTTCTCGAGGATGAAGGTGGTTTCAAATTGTGGTTGTTTCTCACCTTCAGGGATTTGCATGCCTTCTCTGATGTCTGTGCCCACCTTGTATGGCCTGAAGTCGAAGATGGGCAGGTCGTAGAGGCACCATATGCTGCATAAGATGATGAACAGGAGGGTGTAGTTGATGACAATCCACTGGTTGGTCTTAGAAATGAACCTTACCATTTTCAACGGTTTCCTGCACACCACGATGGCCGCCGCCAGGAGGATGATGTTTTTGGCGAATGTCTGTCCGTTGGTGAGCACCAGTGCGTCTCCGAAGCATCCACAGTCGCTCACGGGATTGGCAATCCAAATCCAAAGTGTGACGAGTGTCATGACAGCCATGAATGCGACGATGAGTTTGGTCACGGTGCGCCGATGTATGGCAAAAAGTAGCAAGATGCCCAGGCAGAACTCCATCGTGGAAAGAGCCACCGACATGCACAAAGTCCCCCAGTCGGGCAATGCTCCTTGCAGGGACAATGCCGTAAGGTAGTCCTGTATCTTGTATTGTGTGCCTAGCGGGTCGACGGCTTTGACGAACCCCGAAAGAATCAGGGTGACAGCCAAGACGAACCGGCAGATGTTGACGAAGATGGTGCTAAGCTTGTTCACTGAGTTTGATGATGCCGAAAATGGCGTAGTTGATGATGTCCATGTAGTTGGAGTCGATGCCTTCGGATGCTATGGTTTCGCCCCCCAGGTCTTCTATCTCTTTCACCCGTTGTATTTTGGTGAGGATGAAGTCGGTGTAGCTGCTCACGCGCATTCCTCTCCACGCCTCTCCGTAGTCGTGGTTCTTCTTCAGCATGAGGGCCAATGTCTCCTCGGCATGTTTGTCGTAGAGCTTCAGGGCTTCATCGGCTCCCATGTCGGGGTTGTCGGCATAGCCTTTCTTCAGTTGGATGAGCCCCACCAGCCCATAGTTGACCAATGCGAGGAATTCGGGTCTTATGCCTTCCCCCACCAATGACTGCTGCTTCACCTCGAGAGACCGGATGCGCATGGCCTTGATGTAGAGTTGGTCGGTGAGTGACGACGGACGCATGATCCGCCATGATGGCCCATAGTCGTGCAGTTTGTTGGAAAACACTTCCCTGCATTCTGCAAGTGCATTTCTGAACTGCTTCTCTGTCTTTGTGGACTGTTGGTTCATCGTTTCTTTCTTTTTCACTTTTTCGGTGCAAAATTAAGCATTTTCCATGAACGGAGCAAATTTCTAAGCAGATGATTGATGTTTGGTGAATCAAAACGTGGCATGGACCGTTGTGAAATGCCCTGAGAGGATGCCATCCGTACGCGCAGGCTGTGTCATGTTTTGAGGTTTTTGGTTGGAAAATTTTGTCACGTGCTATTTTTTCCTTAATTTCGCAGCCGAAATCCCGTTCACCCCTTTTTTCTGTTTTCAGATATCAATCCAAGACCATTCATGTTTAAAGAATATAGTGACGCTGAACTGGCGCAGATCCTTGACCAAGACCTTTTCCATCTTGTTTCCGACATAGCCGATGACTTGGGCGTGGAATGCTACGTCATAGGAGGTTATGTGCGTGACATTTTTCTGGAACGTCCTTCCAACGACATCGACATCGTGGTGGTGGGCAGTGGCATCGAGGTGGCCAGCCAATTGAAGAAAATCATAGGGAAGAAAGCCCAGCTCTCTGTCTTCAAGAATTTTGGCACGGCTCAGGTGAAATACGACGGTCAGGAAGTGGAGTTCGTCGGTGCTCGTCGTGAGAGTTACTCCCGTGACAGCCGCAAGCCCGTGGTGGAAGACGGCACGCTTGAAGATGACCAGAACCGCAGGGATTTCACCATCAATGCCATGGCCATCTGCCTGAACAAAGAGCGTTTTGGCGAGTTGGTTGACCCTTTCGGCGGTTTGGACGACATGTATTATCGCACCATCCGCACCCCCCTCGATCCCGATGTCACTTTTTCTGATGACCCCTTGCGGATGCTCCGTTGTGTCAGGTTTGCCACCCAACTGAATTTCGACATCGAGCCAGAGACGTTTGATGCCCTTCAGCGCAATGCCGACCGTATCAAGATCATCAGCGGGGAAAGGGTTTGCGAGGAGTTGAATAAAATCCTGAAATCCAGGAATCCCAGCATTGGTTTCGACTACTTGCAGCGTTGCGGCATCCTTTCGCTCATCCTGCCCGAGGTCAGCAAGCTCGACGAGGTGGAATCACGTAATGGCAGAGCCCACAAGAACAATTTTCTTCACACCCTTGAAGTGCTTGAAAATGTTTGTAAAAAATCTGACAATTTGTGGTTGCGCTGGGCAGCTCTGTTGCATGACATAGGCAAGCCTAAGAGCAAGCGTTGGGACCCTCTTGTGGGATGGACCTTCCATAATCACAATTTCATTGGAATGAAGATGGTGCCTGAATTGTTCAAGCGTCTGAAACTGCCCCTCGATGCCAAGATGAAGTATGTGCAGAAACTTGTGGAATTGCATATGCGCCCCATTGTCATTGCCGACGAAGAGGTGACCGACAGTGCGGTGAGGCGTCTGCTCAATGACGCCGGTGACGACATCGACGATTTGATGACGCTTTGTGAGGCGGACATCACCAGCAAGAACCGAGAGAAGAAACAGCGTTTCCTCGACAATTTCATCGTTGTCAGGGAGAAGCTTGTGGATTTGAAACAGAAAGACTACAAGCGTCTTTTCCAACCTTGCATCGACGGCAATGAAATCATGGCGATGTTCAATCTCAAACCGGGTATGGAAGTGGGTGTTCTCAAAAGCCACATCAAGGAGGCCGTACTTGACCAAAGGGTGGAGAACGAACCAGAGGCATTGAGAAAAATGCTTGTTGAAAAATATCAACAAATGATGCGCGAAAAAGAGAATGGGCGAAATGTTTGAAAAAGTGTGGAAAAATGATGGTTCAGCAAACTGGCGCATCGTGTGAATAAGTCTCTGGAGGATTCGCCTTCCGTATTCAATTTCTTGATATCCAATGCATACGGAATGCGAATCCCCTTGAACGTCCTTGTCTCGTTTCCCTTTCGTTGGATGATTGTGGCAAGTCTTCAAAACGATAATATATGTTAAAAGTACACTTAAAAAAGGTGTGCAATGGGATTTGTTTTGTATTTTTGTATCTTAAAAGACAAAAAAGGAGCTTGACTTTTCACAAATTGTATATCATCATAAAAACATAAGTATGAAAAAATCGAAATTCTTCTTGCTTGTAATTGCTGCTGCATGCCTGATGGCATGTGGTGGAAAGAAAGGCGGTGGCATGGACTTTGGTGACAATGAATTCCCCGTGCAGACGGTGGGAACGTCAAGTGCCTCTTCCGAAACCACCTATCCAGCATCCATCAAAGGTGTTCAGGATGTGGAGATACGTCCAAAAATCTCAGGTTTCATCACTCGAGTCAATGTGCGTGAGGGTCAGAGCGTCAGTGCGGGGCAGGTCCTTTTCGTTCTCGACAACGAGACCTATCAGGCTGCCGTCCGTCAGGCAGAGGCTTCCGTCAACCAGGCGAAGGCCGCCATCAGTACTGCAGAGGCTCAAATGGCCACTGCCAAGTTGACTTATGACAACAGCACAGAATTGCACAAGAACGGCGTGATAGGCGACTATGAGTTACAGGCAGCCAGGAATACTTACAACAGTGCCCAAGCGCAGGTCAACCAAGCCAAGGCCGCTCTCCAGCAGGCACAGGCAGGCTTGTCCTCCGCCCGTGAGAATTTGAGCTTCTGCTACGTGAAGAGTCCTGCCAGCGGCGTGGTGGGCAGTCTTCCTTACAAAGTTGGCGCCCTTGTAAGCGCCCAGAGCACTCCCGCGCTCACCACCATCTCCAATGTCAGCACCACAGAGGTCTATTTCTCCGTGAACGAGAAAGACATGCTCGAGATGACCAAGAGCGCCGGCGGCGCCGATGCCGCAGTCAATTCGTACCCACCGCTCCGTCTGAAACTTGCCGACGGCACCATCTACCCCCATCAAGGCAGGGTGGTGAAGGTGAGCGGCCTTATCGATTCCGGCACAGGTTCCGTCTCGATGATAGCCCAGTTCCCCAACCCCGAACATCTGCTCAAGAGTGGCGGTTCTGGTTCCATCGTCGTGCCTCGTGAGAACAGTTCGGCCATCGTCCTGCCGCAAGCTTGCGTCTCAGAGGTGCAGGACAAGAAGTTCGTTTACACAGTTGGAGCCGACAACAAGGTGAAATACACGGAGATTACCGTCAGTCCTCAGAACGATGGCGTCAACTACGTTGTGACAAGCGGTCTGAATGTGGGTGACAAGTATGTCACCAATGGTTTGACAAAACTTAGTGACGGCATGGAGATCGTGCCCATCACCCCGGAGCAGTACCAGAAGAAAATCAACGAGGCTGGAAAAATCGGCACCGACGGTACGGCAAAAGGATTTGTCGATGCCATGACGGGTAAGGAGAAATAACAGATACGACTCACTTTTGAGACTCCAGTTTAATCAACAACAGACAACATGACATTTACAACATTCATAAAGCGCCCTGTGCTGTCGACGGTGATTTCCATCGTCATCGTGCTCTTGGGCTTTATCGGACTGGCGACTCTCCCCGTCGAGCAGTATCCAGACATTGCGCCTCCCACTGTCGTGGTGTTCACCAGCTATCCCGGTGCTGATGCCGAGACGGTGAAAAACTCAGTGCTCGTGCCTTTGGAAGAGAGCATCAACGGTGTGGAGGGTATGGACTATATCAGTTCTTCCGCCTCCAGTGGTTCGGCAAGCCTTTCCATTCTGTTCACTCAAGGCATGAACGCTGACATGTGTGCCGTCAACGTTCAGAACCGTGTTCAACAGGCGTTGGCCCTTCTGCCTGCCGAAGTAACGAGGATTGGTGTCACTGTGATGAAGCGTCAGACCTCCCAGGTAATGATGTACACCCTCACCAGTGACGGACGTTATGATGACGAATTCCTCACCAACTATAGCAACATCAACGTGATTCCCGCCCTCAAGCGTATCCAAGGCGTGGGCGACGTGCAGTCGCCGGGTATGAAGAGCTACTCCATGCGCATCTGGCTCGACCCAGAGGTGATGAAGCAGTATAACCTGATGCCTTCCGACATCTCCAACGTGCTGGCAGAGCAGAACGTGGAGGCAGCCCCCGGTACTTTTGGCGAGCGTTCCGATGTGGCATACGAATATTCGATGCGCTATACCGGACGTCTGAAAACCGCAGAGGAATTTGGCAATATCATCATCAAGAGTGACAATGTCGGCAACACCATCAAGTTGAAGGATGTGGCCAAGGTGGAACTTGGCGGCTTGCAATATACTGTGTCGATGAAGAACAACAACATCCCCTCAGTGATGGGTATGGTTCAGCAGATTGCAGGTTCGAATGCCAACGAGATAGCCAAGAATGTGAAGAAGGAACTCGAAGAGCAGGCCAAGTTGTTCCCTCCGGGCATGACCTACAAGATCAACTATGACGTCACGGAGTTCCTCTATGCCAGTATCGAGGAAGTGGTTTTCACCCTTGTGATGACCCTCTTGCTCGTCTTCCTCGTGGTGTATATCTTCTTGCAGGACTTCCGCTCCACGTTGATTCCCATGATTGCCGTTCCGGTATCTCTCATCGGTACATTCTTCTTCCTCAAGATTTTCGGGTTCTCCATCAACCTTCTCACCCTCTCCGCGTTGCTTCTGGCCATCGCCATCGTGGTGGACGACGCCATCGTGGTGGTGGAGGCGGTGCACGCCAAGTTGGACCAAGGTTACAAGAGTTCTCTCAAGGCATCCATCGATGCGATGAACGAGATATCGGGCGCCATCATTTCCATCACGCTGGTGATGGCTTCGGTGTTCATCCCCGTGTCGTTCATCGGTGGCACCACGGGAACATTCTATAGGGAGTTCGGCATCACCATGGCGGTGTCCATCTTCATCTCGGCCCTGAACGCCCTCACGTTGTCGCCGGCCCTCTGCGCCATCTTCCTCAAACCCCGTGACGAGGAAGGCAAAGAGGTGAAGATGTCGCGTATCGACCGGTTCCATGCCGCATTCAACACATCCTACGAGAAGATTCTTGGCAAATACAAGAGCCGCGTGGAAAAACTGGTGCGCAAGCCCATCGCCATCGGCATTGCTGTCGTCATCGGTATCGCTGCATTGGTCGTGACCATGCAAACCACCAAGTCGGGCTTGGTGCCGAGTGAGGATACGGGAACGCTCTTCTGCACCGTCTCCATGCCTCCAGCAACTTCGGTAGCTCGTACACGCCAGGTCATCAACGAGGTGGACTCCATCCTCGCCTCCAACCCTGCCATCCAATCGCGAGAGCAAATACAGGGTTATAACTTCATTGCCGGTTCGGGTAGCGACCAGGCCACCTTCATCATCAAGCTCAAACCCTTCTCGGAGCGCCAGAAAGGATTCTGGTGGAAACTCTCCGGACTTTGGCAGGGTGATGGCATCTATCGCTTCCTCGTCAATCCTTATGACGCCAACTCGGTCATCGGCATGATCTTCAAGCAGACGGCATCCATCAAGGACGCGCAGATATTGGCTTTCTCGCCGCCCATGATTCCCGGCTTCTCCGCCAACAGCGGTGTGTCTCTTGTGATGCAAGACCGCACCGGCGGCGACCTCAAAGCATTTTTCAACATTGTGAAAGGTTATCTTGAGGAACTCAACAAGCGTCCTGAGATACAGACCGCCCAGACATCCTACAATCCGAATTATCCTCAATATATGATTCACATGGATGTGGCGAAGTGCAAGCAGGCTGGCATCTCACCCAACACCGTGCTCACCACCCTGCAAGGTTATTACGGCGGTCTCTACGCCTCCAACTTCAATGCGTATGGAAAGCTGTTCCGTGTGATGGTGCAGGCCTCTCCCGAATGCAGGATGACACCCGAGAGCCTCAACAGCGTCTATGTGCGTACCCCGTCGGGCATGGCACCAGTCAATGAGTTCTGCTCTATCGAGCGCGTCTATGGCCCGTCGAACATCAACCGCTTCAACCTCTTCACGGCCATCAACGTCACAGCCACGGTGGCCGACGGCTATTCCACCGGTGAAGCCATCAAGGCGGTAGAGGAGGTGGCCAGGGAGCAACTGCCGGCAGGCTACACCTATGACTACTCAGGACTGACACGTCAGGAGGCACAGTCAAGCAACTCCACGGCGTTGATTTTCGTCCTCTGTATCGTGTTCATCTACCTCATCCTTGCTGCACAGTATGAGAGTTACATCCTGCCCTTGGCGGTGATTCTCTCCGTGCCCTTCGGCCTTGCCGGCGCGTTCTTGTTCACCCAGTTGTTCGGACACTCCAACGACATCTACATGCAGATTTCGCTGATCATGCTCATCGGTCTGCTTGCCAAGAACGCCATCCTTATCGTACAGTTCGCCCTTGAGCGGCGTGAGTTGGGTATGGCCATCTCTTGGTCGGCCATACTCGGTGCAGCAGCCCGTCTGCGCCCGATTTTGATGACCTCCCTTGCCATGATCATCGGCCTGCTCCCCATGATGTTCGCATCGGGAGTGGGAAAGAATGGCAACCAGACCCTTGGAGCGGCAGCCATCGGCGGCATGCTGATAGGTACCATGCTGCAAATCTTCGTGGTACCCACGCTCTTCGTCATCTTCCAATCGCTGCAGGAGAAGATTTCCCCGATGAAGTTCGATGATGACAACAGCAGCGAGGTGAAAGCCGAGTTGGAGCAATATGTTCACCATGCAAACAATTACACTGTGGAGGAATAAGAAGTATGAAGAAAACAACATTTATCATTGCTGTGGCTTTCGCCCTCATGCTTGTTGGTTGCAAGTCGCTCAAGCAGTCCCTTTTCGCTCCCTATGAGCGTCCCGACGTCAACACCACGGGGCTGATACGCGACGTCGTTTCCAATACCGACACGCTCGTGTCCAACGCCGATACCAACTTTGGCAATCTGCCTTGGCGGGAGGTGTTCACCGACCCCCAGTTGCAGGTGCTCATCCAGCAAACGCTCGACAACAATGTCGACATGCTCAACGCCGCCCTCAACGTGGAGATGGCTGAAGCTCAGTTGAGAGCAGCCCGTCTGGCCTTCCTGCCACAGTTCACCTTCTCACCGTCGGGAACCCTTTCCACATTGGACTTCGGCCCCGTGTCCAAGTCCTATCAGTTACCCGTGGCCATCAGTTGGAATGCCGACCTCTTCGGCAACCTGCTGTCGCAGAAGCGTGCCGCCCAGACGGCTTTGCTCGCCACACACGACTATCAGGTGGTAGTGCAGACCAACCTCATCAAGGGTGTGGCCAACATGTATTACACGCTGCTCATGCTCGACCGTCAAGTCGAGATACTCGACGATATGGAAAGCCTCACCAAGGACACCTGGGACATGATGAAGTTGCAGATGGACTTGGGACGCGCCCGTTCCACCAGCGTGCAAAGTGCCGAGGCTAACTATTACTCTGTTCAGACCAGAGCCGTGGAGATGAAGCGGCAAATCCGCGAGGTGGAGAACTCTCTATCCCTTCTCATGGGGCAGTCGGCACAGGCCATCTCCAGGGGGAAGTTGAAGGACCAGAACCTCCCGTCGAAATTCGCCACCGGCGTGGGCATCCAGTTGCTGGCCAACCGTGCCGATGTGCATTATGCAGAGATGAACCTCGCCAAGTGCTTCTATGGCATCGAGACGGCGAGGAGCAGGTTCTATCCCAGCCTCACCATCTCGCCCACCGCAGCCTTCACCAACAGTGCCGGCATGGTGTCCAACCCAGGCAAGGTGTTGCTCTCTGTGGTGGGCAATCTCACGCAACCTCTTTTTATGAAAGGTCAGCTCACTCAGGGCCTGCGTGTTGCCGAGGCACAGTATGAGCAAGCTTACAACAGTTGGCAGAACGCCGTTCTCAAGGCCGGCAACGAGGTGAGCGACGCCCTTGTGCTTTACAAGGCTTCCGTGGACAAGATCGCCCTTGAAGAGAAGCAGGTGGAGACGTTGGAGAAGAACGTGGAGCACACCAAGATGCTCTTCAAGAGTTCCAACAGCACCTATCTCGAGGTCATCAGCGCCCAGCAGGCCTTGCTCAACGCGCAAATCTCACTCGTCTCCGACCAGTTCTACAAGATGCAGGCTGTTGTCAACCTTTACAACGCCTTGGGAGGTGGTGGAAAATAGTTTTAACAACGAAAAGCGAAAAAACATGGCAAGTGATATCAGTCCAAGAGCAGAAATCGACCCCAGGGCATCCATTGGGGACAACTGCAAAATATTCCCCTTCGTCTATATCGAGGGCGATGTGGTCATTGGCGACAACTGCATCATCTTCCCCTTCACCAGCATCCTCAACGGGTCGAGGATAGGCAAGGGCAACAAGATACACCAAGGCTCTGTCATCGCCGCACTCCCCCAGGACTTTGAGTTCAGGGGCGAGAAGAGCGAGTGCATCATTGGCGACAACAACATCATCCGCGAAAACGTGGTCATCAACAGGGCAACGCACACCGGTGGGCAGACCGTCATCGGACATGACAATTTCCTCATGGAGGGTGTCCATATCTCACATGACACGAAAATCGGCAACAATTGCGTTTTCGGCTATGGTACCAAGATTGCCGGCGACTGCATCATCGAGGATGGCGTCATCTTCTCCACCAGCGTGGTGGAGAATGCCGCCACTCGCGTGGGAGCACGGGCTATGCTGCAGGCGGGCACCACGTTCTCAAAGGACGTCCCTCCATACATCATCGCCGGTGGCAATCCTGTGAAATACGGTGGTGTCAACACCACCATCCTCACGATGTATAGTGTCACGGAAAAAGTGCAGAAGCACATCGCCAATGCCTACCGCCTCGTCTTCCATGGACAGAACAGCGTCGAAGACGCCATCCTCCAGGTGAAAGAGCAGGTCCCCGACAGTCCGGAGATCAAGCACATCATCGAATTCATCAACAACACAGAGAGAGGCATCATCACGAAAATGTAAACCTTTAAAGGGCTCTTAGGGTTCTTAGGGTCTTTAGGGTTCTTAGGGTCTTTAGGGTTCTTAGGGTCTTTAGGGTCTTTAGGGTTCTTTAGGGTCTTTAATGTCCTTCACGCATATTCCCTCAAAGGGTATGTCAAGCGATGCAAACGAAGCCGCCAGTCCTGTTTCAGAGGATTGGCGGTTTTGCTGATATCCCATATTTGCTGTTTTTCATCCCGAAAAAGAGGATTTGGATTTTTTTATCCCGAATTGGCGAATTGACTGTTTTTTTTGTTATCCCGAATTAGAGAATTTGCGAATTTCCTGTTGTTGCTGAGTAAAAATGGAGTCGCGTGCGATGTCGCCCGCGACTTTCTTATCATGGAATTTTAGCAAGTTATTTTTCCCTGCTTTTTGCCATATGTTTGCAAGGTGATGCAAAGATAGGCCGATGCTGTTTCAAATCGTGGTACAAGCGAGAGAAAAATGACGAAAAACAACGTTTTTCTGTCTTTTTCCGAGCGCCGGGCGATTCGCCGTAGGCAAATCGTGGTACAAGCGAGAGAAAAATGACGAAAAACAACGTTTTTCTGTCTTTTTCCGAGCACCGGGAGATTAGCCGGAGGCAAATCGTGGTACAAGCGAGAGAAAAATGACGAAAAACAACGTTTTTCTGTCTTTTTCCGAGCGTCAAGCGATTCGCCGTAGGCAAATCGTGGTACAAGCGAGAGAAAAATGACGAAAAACAACGTTTTTCCCAAGCCTCCGGCTTGGATGTTCACAACCACCCCGCCCCCTCCTTGGCCTGTAGGGGCGGATCTTGTGTCCGCCCGAGTACCTACCCACACCCCGTCCCCCTCCCGACATCGGGAGGGGGCTCAACCGCACCTACTCGGTGCTCGTTCATTAAGGTACCGCTCCCTTAAAGCGGTCGCTGTGATGTTTTTACGCAACAAAGTTGCGATTTTCTGTGTTCGCTTCGCTCACCTTGGTCTGCCTTTACCCAACCGTCTTTACTACATCAACAATAAATCGTGGTACAAGCGAGAGAAAAATAACCAAGAATGTTCTTGTCGTTGTTCGCCGCCAGAACATTCTTGTTGTGGCAAATCCGTCATGCCTTCAGCGTCCTCATGGCGTTGAGCACTGCGAGCACGGTGACACCCACATCGGCGAATACCGCCATCCACATGGTTGCCAGTCCAAGTGAAGCGAGGATGAGCACTGCCACCTTGATGCCGATGGCCATCCAAACGTTTTGCCGAGCGATGGCGAGCGTGCGTCTTGCGATGGCGATGGCAGTAGCGATTTTCGTAGGATGGTCGTCCATGAGCACCACGTCGGCAGCCTCGATGGCGGCATCGCTTCCCAGTCCACCCATGGCGATGCCCACGTCGGCCAGTGCGAGGACGGGGGCGTCGTTAATGCCGTCGCCCACGAAAGCCACTCCTATGTCCTTTGGCTTCCCCTCGATGAGTTGTCTCATGTGCTCCACCTTGTCCTGGGGCAGCAGTCCGGCATGGTATTCGTCGAGTGCCAGTTGCTTTGCCACGTGTGCCGCCACCTCCTCACGGTCGCCGGTGAGCATCGCCACGTGTCGCACCCCCATCTCCCGAAGAAGGGAGATGGCCTTCGCGCTGTCCCCCTTCACCTTGTCGCTGATGGCGATGTGTCCTGCATATACTCCGTCGATGGCCACGTGGATGACAGTACCGACGTGCGGGCAGTCGTTCCATCTCGCCCCCACGGCCTCCATCATACGCGTATTGCCCACGCATACCAAGCGGCCCTCCACCTTGGCCCGTATGCCTTGTCCAGCCACTTCCTCCACCTCTTCCACCAGGCAGCCGTCGGTGGCCTCGTCGGGGAAGGCATCGCGCAGGGCGGCGCCTATGGGATGCGTGCTGTAATGCTCCACGTGAGCTGCCAGATGCAACAGGTGCCTTTCGTCGCAAGTCTCGGGATGGACTGCCTCCACGGCGAACTTCCCATGGGTGAGCGTCCCCGTCTTGTCGAGCACCACCATGTCTGTTCGTGCCAACATATCGAGATAGTTGCTCCCTTTTACCAGGATGCCTTTTCTTGACGCTCCTCCGATGCCGCCGAAGAAGGTGAGCGGTACGCTGAGGACCAGTGCGCAGGGGCATGACACCACGAGGAAGATGAGTGCGCGATGCAGCCAGGTGGGGAATGTAGTGGCAAACTGTCCCGATAGTAGCGGTGGAACCAATGCCAACAGCAATGCCCCGATGACCACCACGGGAGTGTAGTAGCGCGCGAAGCGCGTGATGAAGTTCTCGCTGCGCGACTTGTGTTCGCTGGCGTTCTCCACGAGGTCGATGATCTTTGACGCCGTGCTCTCTCCATAGCTCTTGGTCACCTTGACCCTCACCATGCCGGAGAGATTGACACAGCCAGAGAACACCTCGTCGCCCACTCCCGCCTCCCGTGGCAGGCTCTCGCCGGTGAGCGCCACCGTGTTGAGTTGGGTTGTTCCTTCTGTCACCACGCCGTCGAGCGGTATCCGTTCTCCGGGTTTCACCACGATGATGTCACCGGGTTTCACCTGCTCCGGAGAAATACGCGCGAGCTGTCCCCCATGTTCCACGAATGCCACGTCCGGGCGAATGTTCATCAGTTGGGCGATGCTCTCTCGACTCTTTCCCTCGGCATAACCCTCGAAGAGTTCGCCGACCTGGAAGAAGAGCATGACGAAGACAGCTTCAGGAAACTCCGTCTCCGCTCCCGGCAGGAATCCGATGCATAGTGCACCGATGGTTGCCACCGCCATGAGGAAGTCCTCGTTGAACACGTCTCCATGGCAGATGCCCTCCCACGCCTCCTGTAGTGTCTCGTGACCGGCGACGAGGTAGGGTAGGAGATAGACGAGCAACAGTTGCCACGTAGGCAACTTGCAGGTGTGTTCCACCACCACCGCCGCCACTAGCAACACGGCAGCGATGACGATTTTCAGGATCTGGCCTTTTATGCTCCCGTTGTGCTCATGGTGGTGCTCGTGATGATGTTCGTGGCCTTCTTCGTGGTCGTGATGATGCTCGTGATGATGCGCATGGCCTTTTGAACAGCCATGCTCGCAATGTTCTTGATGATGTGTATGTGCCATCTTTTCGTTGTTTTTGGTTTCTGGATGCAAAGATAGGGTGAAAGTTTTGCAACCCGGTTGCAAAGATGGATTCTGCCACAAATCAAGGGGCGGCGATGGATGGCCGCAACACTGTTGCGGCATAGCGAACAGGTGAGGATGGCGGGCGGTGGGACATCTTTTTTTTTATCTTTCATCTTGATTTCTTTTTTTGATTGGTGTGTTTTTTGTATTTTTGCACCCACAGAACTAAAAATCAAGAAAAGAAGTGATATGGAAAAATTGAAATTAATATGGACGATTCTGTTTGTTGTCGCCTTTTCCACGGTGGCTCATGCAGGCGACAGCATGTTTTCGGCCTCCAGTGCCACTTGCGCCCCGGGCCAAGAGGCTGTCATCGGCATCAGCCTCGACAACGCCAACGAAGTGAATGGTTTGCAGTTCGACATCTTGTTGCCTGAAGGCATCCAGTTGGTTATGGATGGCCAAGGCTCACCTCTCATCACCCCCACAGACCGCACGGAAGGCTTTTCTGTTATTTGCAAGAAATTGGAGTCGAACCGCTATCGCCTGATGTCCCTCTCATTCCAAGGGGCGAAAGTCAATGGCAATGCGGGTTTGGTGCTCTCCATGAGCGTCAAATGCGATGCTGCGATGGAGAAAGGAGACCACAAGATTCTCTTCGAGGAAGTGCACGTGTCATATGCAAACACTGAATTGAACAAGACCGATTCCAATCTCCCGACTTTTGAGACAACGGTGACCGTGAAGTAGCGGAGCTTGGCCGATGACGATAGCCGCAACACTGTTGCGGCATAGTGGACGGGTGAGGATTGCGGGGCAGCATGAGGATTGCGGGGCAGTATGAGGATTGCGGGGCAGCAGGACGATGGCGGGATGGCCGCAGCACTGTTGCGGCTATGGTCCCTAAGGACCTTAAAGCCCCTAAGGACCTTAAAGCCCCTAAGAACTTTTGGCACAACACCTTGGAAAATCAAAGAATCCTGAGCAATGGCTCAGGATTCTTTGCGTTTCAGGCTTTTTAGCAGTTGTTATTTTTTGTTGAGTGCCATGTCTACGGTCACGGCGACAGCGACGGTGGCTCCCACCATCGGGTTGTTGCCCATGCCGAGGAATCCCATCATCTCCACGTGTGCAGGCACGGAAGACGAGCCGGCGAACTGTGCGTCGCTATGCATGCGTCCCAAGGTGTCGGTCATACCATAGGAAGCAGGGCCGGCAGCCATGTTGTCGGGGTGCAGGGTGCGGCCAGTACCGCCACCGGAAGCCACTGAGAAGTAAGGCTTTCCAGCGAGCACGCGCTCTTTCTTGTATGTGCCGGCCACCGGGTGCTGGAAGCGGGTGGGGTTGGTGGAGTTGCCGGTGATGGAGACGTCTACGTTCTCGTTCCAGAGGATGGCGACACCTTCGCGCACGTCATCGGCTCCGTAGCAGTTCACCTTGGCCCTTGGCCCATTGCTGTAAGCTTTCTTCTGCACGATTTCCAGTTTTCCAGTGTAGTAGTCGAACTTGGTCTGCACGTATGTGAATCCATTGATGCGGCTGATGATCATGGCAGCATCCTTGCCCAGTCCGTTGAGGATGGTGCGAAGAGGCTTTTTGCGCACTTTGTTGGCCATCTCAGCGATTTTGATGGCACCCTCGGCGGCGGCGAAGGACTCGTGTCCAGCGAGGAATGCGAAGCACTCGGTCTCCTCACGGAGCAGACGTGCGGCCAGGTTGCCGTGTCCGATACCCACCTTGCGGTCGTCGGCTACAGAACCAGGTATGCAGAAGCTCTGCAGTCCGATGCCGATGGCCTCAGCAGCGTCAGCAGCGTTTTTCACGCCCTTCTTGATGGCGATGGCAGCACCACAGACATAAGCCCATTTTGCGTTCTCGAAGCAGATACCCTGTGTGTCCTCGCAAATCTGGTAGGGGTCGATGCCTATTGACTCACAAATCTCGTTAGCCTCCTCGATGGACTTGATGCCATTTTCGTTGAGCGCGGCGAGTACTTGGTTGATGCGGCGCTCCTGACTCTCGAATTTCACTTCTCTTATCATATACTGTTTCCTCCTTATTCTTTACGTGGGTCAATCGTCTTCACTACACCTTGCTCGGCGGTTGTCCTTCCATATGTGCCAGTGAACTTCTTCACGGCCTCGTTGGCGTCCATGCCAGCCTTGATGGCTTCCATCATCTTGCCCAGGTGAACATACTCGTATCCGCATACCTGAGAGTCCTCGTCGAGGAACATCTTGGTGATGTATCCTTCTGTCAGTTCGAGGTAGCGAGTGCCTTTGGCCTTTGTGCCATAGAGCGTGCCAGTCTGGCTTCTCAGACCCTTGCCAAGGTCTTCCATTCCGGCGCCGATCACCAGGCCACCCTCGGAGAAGGCGCTCTGAGTGCGTCCGTAAACCACTTGCAGGAAGAGTTCGCGCATGGCGGTGTTGATGGCGTCGCACACCAAGTCGGTGTTCAGAGCCTCAAGGATGGTCTTTCCAGGCAGGATTTCCGATGCCATGGCAGCGGAGTGTGTCATGCCAGTGCATCCGATGGTCTCTACGAGGCATTCCTCGATGATGCCATCCTTGATGTTCAAGGACAGCTTGCACGTTCCCTGTTGAGGAGCGCACCAACCTATACCGTGGGTGTAGCCGGAGATATCCTTGATCTCCTTTGCCTGAATCCATTTGCCCTCCTCGGGAATGGGGGCTGGTCCGTGATGTGGACCTTTCGCAACAACACACATGTTGTTGACTTCATTGGAATAAGTCATGTTGCTTAAAGAGTTTTATAATGAAAAATAGAATAATGTAGGTTCATCTTGCTGATTTGCATGCAAAGTTACAAAAAAATCAATTAAGCGAGCAAGAAAGATGTTTATTTCTTTCTACGAGTGTGAGATTTTTCTATAAAAAACGAATAAAAAGCCAAAATGTTATTTGAGATTTCCTAGTATTCCTAGGAATTCCTACAACTTCCAATATTTATGCCCGGAATGCAGAATAATTGGCAGCATGCATTCTCTATGTGGCATTTTTATCCATCAAGGTGTTGTTTTTCCACTTGTTTTGTCACTATTTCCTTTTTTTGTTGTAACTTTGCACATTCAAAATGACATTATTAATATGAAAGATGTTGTCGTAAGAGAGAGCGATTTGGTGAAGGCCGGCGAGGAAGGCATGGACGAGTTTGTCGGAGTCTTCGTCAAGGCCATTTATGATGCCATAGGAGGTACGCTCGACGCACAGTCGCTGCCACAGCTCAACGCCGACCAGGTGACGCTGCTCGCCTATGTCATCCTTCGCGATGAAGTGATGGATGGCGGTTTCGTGCAACTCATCCACAACGGATACGGTCCTTTCATTTTCAAGAACCCCTTCTCGAAGATGATGCGACAGTGGGGTCTGGACGCCCTTGCATCGCTTGTCAACAAGGCGCACAAGCCCTATTCCCATCACCACGAGGAGATAGAGAGCGAGTGTAGCGACGAGGAATTCATGGCTCTTTTTGAAAGGATGCCCGAATTCGACGAGTATGACGACGAGTTTGTGGAGAACGAAGAGGAGTGGACCTCGGCCGTAGCTTATTACATCGACGAGCACCTCCCTCGTTTCGCCACCATTATCAAGGATTAAGATGAACAAGGAACAGCAATTGCTCAGGAAGAAGAGTCCTGTGCAAATCAAGAACAAGAAGGCCTCATTTGAATATTTTCTCGTAGAAACATACACCGCCGGTATAGTGCTCACAGGTACGGAGATCAAGTCCATCCGCTTGGGCAAAGCCTCGTTGGTGGATGCCTATTGCTCCATCATCAATGGCGAGATGTGGGTGCTGGGGATGAGCATCTCCCCCTATTTCTATGGCTCCTATTCCAACCATGTGATGCGTCGCGACCGCAAATTGCTGCTCAACAAGCGCGAAATCCGCCGCTTGCAGGACGCCACCAAGCAGCCCGGCTTCACCATCATCCCCACGCTTGTCTTCATCGATGACAAGGGACGTGCCAAGATGGACATCGCCCTTGCCAAGGGAAAGAAACTATACGACAAGCGTCAAACCCTCAAGGAGAAAGAAGACCGCCGAGAGATGGACAGGGCAAAAAAGGTATACTAAGTCCATTCCCAGCCTATTCCCCAACCCAGCATTCCGCATCCGACAATGACCACCCTCGAACAAACCCTCCGCCAGCGCATCGCCATCCTCGACGGTGCCATGGGAACCAAGATACAGCAATACAAGCTTTCGGAAAGCGACTTCCATGGCTATCGGTTCCGAAACAACCATTCCTTGTTCATGGGTAACAACGACGTGCTCAATCTCACGCGTCCCGACGTGATCAACGACATCCATTGCAAATATCTGCAAGCAGGAGCCGACATCATCACCACCAACACTTTCAGTTCTCAACGCATCTCTCAGTCAGACTACCATCTGGCCGACTACAGCCGTCAGATGGCGTTGGAAGGAGCCCGCATCGCCAGAAGGGCCGTCACCAAATATGCCACCCCCGAACATCCCCGTTGGGTGGCGGGTTCCATAGGTCCCACCAACAAGTCGTGCTCGATGAGCCCCGACGTTTCCGACCCAGGTGCCCGCGCCGTCACTTATGACAAGCTGCTCAAGGCCTATCTTGAAGAGGTCGACGCCTTGATGGAAGGTGGTGTGGACCTCATTCTCATAGAAACCATCTTCGACACGCTCAATGCCAAGGCAGCCATCGATGCAGCAACCCAAGTCATGGAAAAGCGAGGAACCCGTCTTCCCATCATGCTTTCCATCACCATCAGCGACCTTGCCGGTAGGACACTCAGCGGACAGACGATAGAAGCCTTCCTTGCCAGTGTCAGCAGTTACGACATTTTCTCCATCGGCTTGAACTGTTCCTTCGGGGCGGCGCAGATGAAACCCTTCCTTCAAGACCTCGCCTCCAAGGCCCCCTGTTATGTGTCGGCCTATCCCAACGCCGGCCTTCCCAATTCCATGGGGCTTTACGACGAGACGGCAGAGACGATGACTCCGCTCATGGAGCAGCTCGTAGACGAAGGTCTGGTGAACATCATAGGAGGCTGTTGCGGCACCGACGAGCATTTCATCAAGATGTTTGCAGAAATGGTGCGAGGCAAGGTGCCACGCGTGCCCGCTCCCAGAACCCGAGCCATTCAACTCAGCGGTCTGGAACCCCTCGTCGTCACCCCCGAGGTGGGTTTTGTCAACGTGGGAGAGCGCTGCAACGTTGCCGGCTCACGCAAGTTCCTGCGCCTCATCAACGAGAAGAAGTACGACGAGGCGATGTCCATAGCCAGGAAGCAGGTGACCGATGGCGCCCGAGTGATAGACATCAACATGGACGACGGCCTTCTTGATGCAAAGAAGGAGATGACGACGTTTCTCAACCTCATCGCCTCCGAGCCCGACATTGCCAAAGTGCCCGTCATGATCGACTCTTCAGATTGGAAAGTCATCGTTGCCGCGCTCAAATGCGTCCAGGGAAAAGCCATCGTCAACTCCATCTCGCTCAAGGAAGGCGAGGCAGCTTTCTTGTCGAAGGCGCGCACCATCCGACGCTTCGGTGCGGCCGTGGTAGTCATGTGCTTCGACGAGGAAGGCCAGGCCACTTCCTATGAGCGGCGAATCGCCATTGCCGGCCGGGCATATCATCTGCTCACTTACATCGTGGGCATGCCACCTTGCGACATCATCATCGACCCCAACGTGCTGGCCATCGCCACAGGAATGGAAGAGCACGACACCTATGCCGCCGACTTCATCCGCACCTGTGGATGGATCAGGCAAAATCTCCCCGAGGCGCATGTCAGCGGTGGTGTGAGCAACCTTTCCTTCTCCTTCAGGGGCAACAACTACATACGCGAGGCCATGCATGCCGTCTTCCTCTACCATGCCATCAAGCAAGGCATGGACTTCGGCATCGTCAATCCCGCCACCAAGGTCGCTTACGACGACATACCGTCAGGAGAACTTGAAATCATCGAGGATGCCATCCTCTGCCGAACAGAAAATCCTTCCGCCCGTCTCATCGCACTTGCCGATGATATCAAGAGGAAGGCTGACGCCGAGAAAGCCGCATGTGCCAACGGCGGAGCGCCAGCGCCGAGCAAGGTTGAGGAATGGCGTAACGGCAGTGTGGAAGAGCGGCTCAAGGAATCGTTGAGACGAGGCATCGGCGACTTCCTCGCCGAGGACCTGGAGGAGGCTCTCTCGCTTTACCCACGTGCCGTGGACATCATCGAGGGCCCGCTTATGGCTGGAATGAACCTCGTGGGTGAACTTTTCGGATGCGGAAAGATGTTTCTGCCACAGGTGGTGAAGACAGCCCGCACCATGAAGCAAGCCGTGGCCATCCTGCAGCCACACATCGAGGCGCAGCGCAAAGGCAAGGCCGCCAAGGCGGGGAAAATCCTCCTCGCCACCGTCAAGGGCGACGTGCATGACATCGGGAAGAACATCGTTTCCGTCGTCATGGCCTGCAACAACTACGAAGTGGTGGACATGGGTGTCATGGTTCCTGCCGACCAGATTGTCAAGAAAGCCATAAAGGAAAAGGTGGACATCATAGGGTTGAGCGGTCTCATCACCCCGAGTCTGGAAGAGATGGTCAATGTGGCCAAAGAGTTGCGCAAGGCCGGGCTCGACATCCCCATCATGATAGGCGGCGCCACCACCAGCGAACTCCATGTGGCATTGAAAATCGCTCCTGTTTATGGCGGTCCCATCGTATGGATGAAGGATGCCTCGCAAAACGCCCTTGCGGCAGCAAAGTTGCTTGATGCGAAAGGCAAGGAAGCGTTTGCCGAGCAACTCAGCGAAGACTACCGCCAACTTCGCGACAACTACGACGACAATCAGCGTCAACTGCTTTCCATCGAGGAGGCAAGAAAGAGAAAACCCCGTTTTTTTGATTGATTTTAGGATAATAAAAAAAGTGACAAGAAAATGATGAATGTAGAAAACATAGTGTTTGATTTTGGTGGCGTGGTCGTCACCTTGGACCATCACGAAGCCGTCAGCAGATTCAAAGCCCTTGGCCTGAAAGATGCTGACAAGAAACTAGACCCTTACACCCAGGGTGACATTTTCGGCGACTTGGAAAAGGGCAAGATCACGGCGAAGCAATTCGTGGAACAACTCAGCCAACAGTGTGGCCGGCAACTCACCCATGAGGAGTGCGCCCATGCCTGGCTCGGATATCGAAAGGAAGTGCCACGGCGCAACCTCCAAGCCCTGCGACAACTGAGGGAAGAAGGTTACAGGCTCATCCTGCTCTCCAACACCAACCCTTTTATGATGGAATGGGCGGAAAGCACTGATTTCGACGGTGAAGGAAACTCCGTCAACAGTTATTTCGATGCTGTATACGCCAGTTATCGTGAGGGAGTGATGAAGCCCGACCCCGCTTTCTTCCACCATGTGCTGATGAAGGAAGGCATCATGCCCTACAACACCCTCTTCTTGGACGATGGCCCGAGAAACGTGGCGGCGGCCAGCCAGTTGGGCATAGCCACCTATTGCCCGGAGAACGGTAGTGACTGGACAAAGGAAATCCACCGTTACATCCACGCCAACAGCTACTCTTATGCTTCAAATTTCTAAACCCGTTTGAAATCATAATATCCATCACAAAGACCATGGGATTCAAGAAGAGAAAAAGATGGCAACCCCTGCCCGGGCAACCCCTCACCGATATGGACGAGAAGGTGATGTATTGGGAGAGCAAAGGCAAGGAAGTGCCCACAAGAGACCTCATCCGGACACCAGAGGAGATAGAAGGCATACGTCGGAGCGGCGTGGTCAATACCGGCGTGCTCGACGAAGTGGCACGACATATCCACGCAGGCATGTCAACCCTTGAAATCGACCGTATCTGCCATGACTATTGCACCAGCCATGGCGCCATACCCGCATGCCTGGGGTATGAGGGCTTTCCCAAAAGTGTGTGCACCAGCATCAACGAGGTGGTGTGCCATGGCATACCAAAGGCAGAGGATGTGCTGATGGATGGCGACATCGTCAATGTGGACTTCACCACCATCCTCGACGGCTATTACTCCGACGCCTCACGCATGTTCATCATTGGGAAGACGACACCAGAGAAGGAGCAACTCGTCAGGGTGGCGAAGGAATGTCTCGAAATCGGCATGGAGGCCGCCAAACCCTACGGCTTCGTGGGAGACATCGGCCATGCCATAGAGAAACACTGCAAGAAATACCACTACGGCGTGGTGCGCGACCTCTGCGGTCATGGCGTGGGACTCAAGTTCCATGAAAAGCCCGACGTCGCACATTACGGTCATCGAGGGCAGGGTATGCTCCTTGTGCCAGGAATGGTGTTCACCATCGAACCCATGATCAACATGGGGACATGGAGGGTGTTTATCGACGAGGGCGACCCATACGGTTGGGAGGTCATCTCTGAAGACGAACTGCCCAGTGCACAATGGGAGCACACCCTCGTCATGACAGAGCATGGCGTGGAAATACTCACTTATTAATCATAGCCCTATGAGGCCTATAAGTCCTACAAGTCTTATAAGCCCTGAAAAGTCATGGAAGAAAAGAAAACATACATATTAGGAATAGAGAGCAGTTGCGACGACACCTCCGCCGCCGTGTTGTGCGATGGCGTGCTCCTAAGCAATGTCACCGCCTCACAGGAAGTTCACCGCGACTATGGTGGCGTGGTGCCGGAACTGGCCTCGAGGGCGCATCAGCAGAATGTCCTCCCCGTTGTCGACCAAGCCATCAAGCGCGCCGGCATCGACAAGGAGCAACTTTCAGCCGTGGCGTTCACACGTGGGCCGGGCCTCATGGGGTCGCTGCTTGTAGGCGTCAATTTCGCCAAGGGGTTCGCCAGGGCATTGGGCATACCCCTCATCGATGTCAACCACCTGCAAGGCCACGTCATGGCACATTTCATCAAGGAGGATGCCAACGACCATTCGGCGCCTCCCACGCCATTCCTCTGTCTCCTTGTCAGTGGTGGCAACTCGCAGATTGTCAAGGTGGAGGCCTACGACCGCATGGAGGTCTTGGGGCAGACCATCGACGATGCCGCCGGCGAAGCCATCGACAAATGCTCCAAGGTCATGGGACTCGGCTATCCCGGAGGCCCCATCATCGACCGCCTCGCACGACAGGGGAACCCCCGGGCATACCAATTCTCAGAGCCCCACATCCCCGGTCTTGACTACAGTTTCAGCGGCCTGAAGACCTCTTTCCTCTACCACCTACGCGAGTGGGTGGCCGAAGACCCCGACTTTGTGGAGCACCACAAGGAAGACCTTGCCGCAAGCCTTGAATACACCATCGTGGACATCCTGATGAAAAAGTTGCGCCTAGCTGTCAAGCAAACAGGCATCAAGCATGTGGCATTGGCAGGAGGCGTGTCGGCCAACAACGGGCTGAGAAACGCCTTCCGTGAGCACGCCAAAAAGTATGGATGGACCATCTACATCCCCAAGTTCAGTTACACCACCGACAATGCCGCGATGATTGCCATCACCGGCTATTACAAATACAAGGACAAGCAATTCTGCGGTATTGATGCTCCCGCCTTTTGCAAAGTCACATTCAAGTAGCATCAACCCCCAACCCAACAGCAATGGAACTGGAAAACAAAGTCATCAGCAGAGAGATACAGACAATACTCTATGAGTCGGGAAAGACCCTCGGAACAGCGGAGAGTTGCACCGGAGGTCGCATAGCAGAGGCCATCATCGCCACGCCTGGTGCCTCGGAATATTTCAAAGGAGGCGTCGTCTCCTACACCAACGAGGTGAAGGAGCGCCTGCTCCACGTCGACCATCAACTCCTTGAGGAGAAGACCGCCGTCTGTGAAGAGGTGGCGATAGCCATGGTGAAAGGCGCCTGCGAGACCCTCCAGGTGGATTTTGCCATTTCTGCAACAGGAATAGCAGGACCTGGCGGCGGAACCAAGGAGATACCTGTCGGTACCATCTGGCTGGCATACGGTTCAAAAGACGACGTCCACACTCTCAAGTTGGAAGAGGACGAGGGGCGTGACAAGAACCTGCTGATAGCCACTCACACCGCCTTGCATGCCTTCCTCGAATACGTCAAGAAAACCATCCCGCCATCACAACGAGAAGGGTGAGAGGCTCTAGGAGGAATTTCTAGGAGGAACTAGGATTTTCTAGGAGGAACCAGGATTTTCTAGGAGGAAAAATGATGCTCCGAGGAGGGAAAGGTGCCTTGTGAAGTCTTGAAATCTTAGGACAAATGTCCATTGAAAATGAAAAGATTCTTAAAATATCAGTTTTAGGAATCTTTTTTAATATTATTTAGAATGGTTTTTTCGCCTATGATTGTTTAATGTTGTAATTTTGCGTTGAATTTGGCGGAAAAGCCATCTTGAATAGAAAGAACAACTAACAAACAAATAAGAAATGGCAGATTCATTTGACATCCGCGAACTCAATGTGCGGATAGAACAGCAAAGCGCGTTTGTCTCCAACCTCTCCTTGGGAATGGACAAGGTCATCGTGGGGCAGAAACATCTTATTGAGTCGCTTCTCATCGGATTGCTCAGCGACGGTCACATCCTGCTGGAGGGCGTGCCGGGCTTGGCAAAGACATTGGCGATCAAGACACTTGCCCAACTCATAGAAGCCAAGTACAGCAGGATACAGTTCACCCCCGACTTGTTGCCTGCCGACGTGGTGGGCACCTTGGTCTACTCCCAGAAAGATGAGAACTTCCATGTGAAGAAAGGTCCTGTTTTCGCCAATTTCGTCCTCGCCGATGAAATCAACCGCGCCCCCGCCAAGGTGCAAAGCGCCTTGCTTGAAGCCATGCAGGAGCACCAGGTGACCATTGGCGACAACACCTTCGAGCTTCCCGCTCCCTTCCTCGTCATGGCCACACAGAACCCCATCGAGCAAGAAGGAACCTATCAGTTGCCAGAAGCTCAAGTCGACCGTTTCATGCTCAAGGTTGTCATCGACTATCCCACCCTTGAAGAAGAGAAACTCATCATCCGTGAGAACCTTCACAGCAGCCTGCCACAAGTGTCGCCCGTCATCTCGTCTGATGAGATCATGGCGGCTCGCGACATTGTCCGTCAGGTATATATCGACGAAAAGATTGAGCAATATATCGCCGACATCGTCTTCGCCACCAGGTATCCGGAGCGATATGCCCTTCCTGAGTTGCGCGACCTCATCAGTTTCGGCGGCTCCCCCCGAGCCAGCATCAATCTTGCGAAGGCCGCCCGTGCTTATGCGTTCATCAAGAGAAGAGGTTTCGTCGTTCCAGAAGACGTGAAAGCCGTTGTCCACGACGTGCTTCGCCACCGCATCGGCCTCACCTATGAGGCAGAAGCCACCAATGTGAAGAGCGAGGAAATCGTCAGCCGTATCATCAACAAAGTGGAGGTGCCTTGATGCAGACTTCGGAGTTGCTCAAAAAAGTCCGACAGATCGAAATCAAAACCCGGCGTCTCAGCCAGAACATCTTCGCGGGGCAATACCACTCCGCTTTCAAAGGAAGGGGAATGGCTTTCTCCGAAGTTCGTGAATACCAGTATGGCGACGATGTGCGGGATATCGACTGGAATGTGACGGCACGCTTCCATCGGCCTTATGTCAAGGTGTTCGAGGAAGAGCGTGAACTTACTGTCATGCTCCTTGTCGATGTCAGCGGTTCTCTCGATTTCGGCACCATCCGTCAGACGAAGCGTGACATGGTGGCTGAGATTGCGGCAACGCTCGCGTTCAGTGCCATTCAAAACAATGACAAGATCGGAGTCATCTTCTTCTCCGACCAGATAGAGAAATACATACCCCCGAAGAAGGGAAGAAAGCACATCCTCTTCATCATCAGGGAGATGCTCACCTTCAAGCCCAAGAGCCTGCGCACCGATGTAGGCATGGCGGTGGAGTTTCTCACCCGTATGATGAAGCATAGTTGCACGGCTTTCCTGATGAGCGATTTCTTCGTGAGGTCATCCTTCCAAAACCAGTTGACCATCGCCAATCAGAAGCATGATATGGTAGCCATCCAGGTTTATGACCAAAGAGCGAAGGAGCTGCCCAACGTCGGACTCATTCGTGTGCGCGATGCCGAGACGGGTCATGAGATGGTGATAGACACCGGCAGCAAGCGTCTCCGCCACGCCCATACCGCCTATTGGTACAAGCGGCAGGCAGAGTTGCGCCAGGTGTTCACCCATTCCAATGTAGACCATGTGTCGGTAAGCACCAGCGATGACTTTGTCAAGTCGCTCAAGTTGCTTTTCTCTATGCGAACATAACAATATGTTTATGAAAAAGAGTTTTCTCATACTGTTGTTGGCCGTCGCTGCCTTGCAGGCCCCGGCGCAAGTGACGGTGGAGGCCATGCTTGACTCCGTCACCATCTTCATCGGGCAGCAGACAGGCCTTACGCTAAGTGTCAATCTGAAAGAAGGGCAGGAGGCCGTCTTCCCCAATTTGGAACCCCGTCAGGAACTTGCCCCTGGCGTGGAGGTCATTGATGTGGCCGGTTGCGACACCTCGCGCCTTGACAACAAGATGATGAGGCTGTCGAGAAAATACACCATCACCTCTTTCGAAGACTCCCTCTATTACCTTCCTCCAATGGTTGTCAATGTAGACGGAAAGGACTATGAGAGCAAGAACCTCGCCCTCAAGGTCATACCGGTGGAGGTGGACACACTGCACCCCAACCAGTTCTTCCCGCCCAAGGGTATTCAAGACAATCCTTTCATGTGGAGTGAGTGGAGGCTGCCTTTCTGGTTGAGCGTCCTTGTCGTGCTTCTCGCCGCCTTGGTATATTACCTTTACATCAGGCTGAAGGACAACAAGCCCATCATCTCAAAGATTCGCATCATCAGGCACATGCCCCCACACCAGAAAGCGATGAAGGAAATCCAGCGCATCAAGGCCGAGGGCATCGGCCAGGGTGGCGACCAGAAGGAATACTATACCCGCTTGACCGACGCCTTGCGCACCTATCTTGAAGAGCGTTTCGGCATCAACGCCATGGAGATGACCAGCGGCGAGATCATCGAGCAGCTCCGAAAGGTGGAAGACCAGTCAAAATTCTTGGAGCTGAAACAATTGTTTGAAACCGCCGACCTGGTGAAATTCGCCAAGTTCTCCACCGTCCTCGATGACAACGACCGCGACATGGCCAACGTGGTGGAATTCATACAGACCACCAAGCGTGAGGACCTGCCCACTGTGGAGAAAATCAAGCCCAACCTTACGGAGAGTGAAAAGCGGAGCAAGCGCTCACGCATCATCATCAAGACCATCATCACCATCGCCAGCATCGTCGGCATCGGCTGCCTGGCATGGGTGACATGGACCGTATGGGGGCTCCTTGGTCTTTAAACTCTTAATCCATTACACATGCATTTCGCCAACAAAGAATATTTCCTGCTACTGCTGCTGCTCATTCCCTATGTGCTGTGGTATTTCCTCTACAAGAGGAAAATGGAGCCCTCCATGCGCATGAGCGACACTTTCCCTTACCGGTTTGCACCCAAGAGCTGGAGGGTGAGGCTGCTTCATCTTCCCATGCTCCTGCGCATGCTGGCTTTCACCATGATTGTTTTCATGCTTGCCAGGCCGCAGACACACAACTCGTGGGGAGAGAGGACCGTGGAAGGCATTGACATCATGCTCTCCATGGACGTCTCCACCAGCATGCTCGCCGAAGACCTGAGACCCAATAGGTTGGAAGCGGCGAAGGAAGTGGCTGCAGAATTCATTTCCGGAAGGCCCGATGACAATATCGGCCTTAATATTTTCGCCGGCGAGGCGTTCACCCAGTGTCCGATGACGCTCGACCACCAGTCGTTGCTCAACCTGTTGGTCAACGTTCGCACCGACATCGCCGCCAACGGTCTGATACAAGACGGCACCGCCATCGGCATGGGCCTTGCCACCGCCGTGGGGCGTCTCAAGGAGAGCAAGTCGAAGAGCAAGGTGGTCATCCTGCTCACTGACGGCAGCAACAACTGTGGCGACATCTCCCCGATGACGGCCGCCGAGTTGGCCAAGAAATACAACATCAGGGTGTACACCATCGCTGTTGGCACCAACAAGGTAGCGCGCTATCCTGTCAATGTGGGAGGCACCATCCAGTATCTTCCCATGGCTGTCGAAATCGATACGAAGACGCTCAAGGACATCGCCACCACCACCAATGGCAATTTCTACAGGGCCACCAACAAGGCCGAGTTGAAGAAAATCTACAAGGACATCGATACGTTGGAGAAGACCAAGCTTGACGTGAAGAAATTCAACAAGCGTTACGAGGGGTTCCTGCCTTTCGCCATCGCTGCCATCGCGGCACTCTTGTTGGAGGTGCTGCTCCGCATCACCGTTTTCCGACGCATCCCATAAAAACGACGACAATATGTTCAGATTTGAAAATCCCATATACCTCTACCTCCTCCTCATCATTCCATTCATGTGGTTGATCAGGCTGCTTTCCGACCGGCATCGAGCCCGTCGGATAAAGAAGTTCGGCGACCCCCAATTGGTGGGACAGATGATGGAGGACATGTCGCCAGTAAGGCCAAAAGTCAAGTTCTGGCTCCTCATGGTTGCACTCGCCCTTCTCATCGTGGCACTCGCAAGGCCGCAGTTGGGTTCCAAAATCAGTCATGAGAAGCGCCAGGGCATAGAGGCCATCATCTGCATGGACATTTCCAACTCCATGCTCGCCACCGACGTGGCTCCTTCCCGGCTTGCCAAAAGCAAGCTCCTTGTGGAGAACTTGGTGGAGAAATTTGAGAACGACAACGTAGGGTTGATTGTTTATGCAGGAGAGGCTTTCGTGCAACTCCCCATCACTCGCGACTATGTGTCGGCGAAGATGTTCATGCATAGCATCACCCCCGACCTCATCGCCACCCAAGGCACCGACATCGCCCAGGCCATCTACTTGGCGATGCATAGTTTCACTCCCGACGAGAAGGCGGAAAAAGCCATCGTCCTCATCACCGACGGAGAAGACCATGAGGGTAAGGCGTTGGAAATGGCCCAGGCGGCCAAGGAACAGGGGTACAGGATATTCATCCTGGGTGTCGGCACTGCCAAGGGTTCGCCCATCAAGATGCCCGATGGCAGGAACCTGACTGACAACACGGGTGAAACGGTCATTTCCAGACTCAATGAAGAGATGTGTAAAGACATCGCCAAGGCCGGGAGTGGCACCTACATCCATGTGGACAACACCAGCCAGGCACAGCAGAAGTTGGAAGACGAGATTTCCAAGATGCAGAAAGGAGAGACCGAGACCGTCATCTACAGCGAGTACGACGAGCAGTTCCAGGCAATTGCACTCCTCGCCTTGCTGTTTCTCATCATCGAGACCATCGTCCGCGAGAGCATCAACCCGCGCCTCAAGAATTTGAGAATCTTTAAGAGAAAAACAGACCTTTAAAACAGAAACCACCATGCTTAGACGAATCCTCCTCATACTTGTCTTGACTGTCTCGGCAATTGCTACGCAAGCACAAACCGACAGACAGTATGTGCGTAATGGTAACAAATATTTTATGAAAGGCGACTTCAAACGTGCTGATTTGGAATACAGGAAGGCTTTGTCTCTGAACAAGAACAACACCCAGGCCCTTTACAACAGGGGGTGTGCCAATATGCAGGAAAACCCCGACTCTGCCCTTCAATTCTTCATGGAGGCGGGAAAGAATGAGCCTAGCAAGATTAGAAAGGCCATGGCATATCACAACATCGGGTGGATGTACCATTCCAACCAAAAGTATGACGAAGCCATAGAAGCCTACAAGGAAGCCTTGCGCAACAACCCTGATGATGACGAGACCCGCTACAACCTTCAACTGGCTATGTGGCAGAAGAAAAAGAACCAAGAACAAAATGATGGCGGTCAGAATCAAGATCAGAACCAGAATAAAGACAACCAGGATCAGAATAAGGACAATCAGGATCAGAACAAAGACAACCAAAACAAGGACAACCAGAACAAGGACGAGCAGAACAAGGACAACCAAGATCAGAGCAAGAATAATCAGGACCAGAACAAGGGTCAAGACAATCAAGACCAGAACAAGGACCAAGACTCCAAGAGTCAACCGGTACAACAACAGCAAATCAGCGATGACAATGCCGAGCGCTTGCTCGATGCCGCTACGCAGCAGGAGAAACGCACTCAGGACAGGATCAACAAAGCCTTGCAGCAACCGAGAAGAAGGAACTTACAGAAGAATTGGTGACAACCATTAATGGAAGAAAAGATGAGAAGAATCGTTATATTATTCATACTCATGTGGGTGGGGTTCTCACTGCATGCCCAGAGGGTCGTCGTGCACGCACCGGCGAGGGTTACGGCAGGTGAGAATTTCCGCTTGGAATACTCTGTCAACACAACCAGTGCTGAGATACGACTTGGAGACATTCCCGATGCTTTCGAAGTGGTGTACGGCCCCAGCATGTCACAGCAGCAAAGCTACAGCGTGGTCAACGGACACGCCAGCGGTTCTGCTTCCACCACGTATACCTATATGCTCATGGGAACAAAAAGCGGCACGTTCACCATCCCTCCCGCCAGTGTCGTCATCAATGGAAAAAGCGTCAAGACCGAAGCCGTAAAAGTGACGGTGGTGGGCAATGCCCCCGCTTCTTCATCCGGCAACAACCCCACTCACTTCCATCAGGATGAAGATAATAATGACGAGCCGCAGTTGAAATCTGCAGGAACACCCATACCCAATAGCGACCTTTTCATCAGGGTCAGTGCCAACAAGACACATGTCCACGAGCAGGAACCCATACTTCTCACCTACAAGGTGTACACGCTCGTGGAACTCACCCAGCTCAATGGCAAGATGCCCGACCTCACGGGATTCCACACGCAAGAGGTGGAACTGCCCCAACAGAAAAGTTTCCATTTGGAGAACGTCAATGGCAAGACTTACAAATGCGTCACATGGAGCCAGTATGTGATGTACCCGCAGATGACCGGCGAATTGGAAATTCCCAGCATCACCTTCAAGGGTACTGTTGCACAGCGCGACACCAGCACCGACCCCTTTGAGGTCTTCTTCAATGGCGGTTCCGGATATGTGGAGGTGCAACGAGAGATTGAGGCCCCGGGAATCACCATCAAGGTGGATTCACTGCCCGCCAAGCCCGCTGATTTCTCCGGTGGAGTGGGAAGGTTCAACATCTCTGCCCAACTCGAAAGCGAGAAGGTGACAGCAGGCAATCCCATCAAACTGCGTGTCGTCGTGGGAGGAACGGGAAACCTCAAATTGTTGAAGCAGCCAGAGGTGGAATTCCCCAAAGACTTCGACCTGTATGACCCGGAGGTTACCGACAAGACCAGTCTCACCGCAAACGGTGTGGAAGGCAATATGATATACGACTTCATCGCCGTGCCACGCAATCCCGGTGAATACACCATACCCTCCATCACCCTCACCTATTACGATACAGGCACCAATGACTATGTCACCGTCAAGACCGAGCCATTGACCCTCACCGTTGACCCTGGAGACGGCAGCGGGTCGGTGAGCGACTTCTCCGACATGCGCGACAAGGACATCCATCCCATCAAGCGAGGCAAGACCTGGCAACACAAACCCGGAGAGTTCTTTTTCGAGTCGCCTGCATATTGGGTGTGGATACTCATCCCGTTGGCCATCTTCGTGGCATTGCTTGCCATCTTCCGCAAGCGAGCCATCGACAACGCCAATATCATCAAGATGAAGGCTCGCAATGCCAACAAAGTGGCTACCAAGCGTTTGCGCACAGCCAACAGGTTGATGCTCAAAGGTGATAACGACGCTTTCTACGACGAGGTGCTCAAGGCGCTATGGGGCTATGTGGGCGACAAGCTCAACATGCCAGAGGAACAACTGTCGCGTGAGAACGTCCGTGAGAAACTTGCCGAACACGGTGTGGACGACGCCTCCGTTGACAAGTTCATTGAAGCACTCGACGAATGTGAGTTCGAGCGGTATGCACCCGGCGATGCCCGAGGCAATATGAACAAGACTTTCGAATCGGCCATGCAGGCCATCATGGACATAGAGAACACGATGAAGAACAAGAAGCGCACCACGGCTTCCGCCGTCCCGTTGTTGCTGCTGGCGTTGATGCTGCCCGTCGCTGTCGGCGCCGCCACCGCACCCACCAAGGAAACTGCCGACAAGGCCTACCTCAAGGGTGAATACCAGCAGGCCATCAAGGATTATGAGACATTGCTGAAGGATGGAGAGAGTGCCGAGTTGTATTACAACCTTGGAAACGCCTATTTCCGTTCCGACAATCTCACCAAGGCCATCTTGAATTATGAGAGGGCGCATCTGCTCTCTCCTGGAGACAAGGACATCTTGTTCAACCTGCAGTTTGCACGCTCCAAGACCATCGACAAGATGTCGCCCCAGTCGGAGATGATTTTTGTGGGTTGGTACCATTCATTGGTGAATTTCACCAGTGTCGACCGATGGGCCTATGTCGCAGTGGTCAGCATCATACTTGCGCTCACCCTTCTGCTGCTTTATCTCTTCGCCGAGCGGATGATTCTTCGCAAAGTGGGCTTCTTCGGCGCAGTGGCCTTCTTCTTGCTCTTCATTTTCGCCAACCTCTTCGCTTACCAGCAGAAGAGGCAACTGGAGAACCGCAAGGGAGCCATCGTCGTCTCTTCCTCGGTGAGCATACGCAAGCAACCTGCCGACAATGCCGAAACAGTGTTCGTGCTCCATGAGGGAACCCGTGTGGATATCACCGACCGCTCCATCAAGGGATGGAAGGAAGTGCAATCCCCCGATGGCAGGGAAGGATGGGTTCAAGACAACACCTTAGAGGAAATCTGACAACCATCGCCCATGGACTTGCAGACCATTGTAGAAATGGACAGACAGGTGTTGGGTGTGTTCAACGGGGCTCACAACATGTTCCTCGACACACTTATGATCACTCTCACGTCGGGAGTGACGTGGGTGCCCTTGTACATCGCGCTGCTATACATCGTGGTGAAGAACAAGGAGACGATGGCCCAGGTGACCCTTATGGTGGTGTGTTGTGCCCTTTGCCTGATGATTACCGAACTGGTCACCGAGGGTTATGTCAAGCCGCTTGTGGCACGCCCCCGTCCCGGTAGCGACCCAGAGTGGATGAACATGGTGCATGTGGTGAACGGAAGGCGAGGCAGCGACTACAGTTTCTTCTCAGCACATGCCGCCAACACGTCGGGCATAGCCGTCTTTTTTGCGTGGGCTGTGCGCAACAAGGTGTTCACGTGGCTTATGTTGGGATGGTCGCTTGTCAATTGCTATACACGACTATACCTCGCCATGCATTATCCTTTCGACATCCTCGTGGGCTTCACTTTCGGCGCCCTCGTCGGGTCGCTGGTATACCTTGTCTATTGGTTGGCCGACAAACAGGGTGGGTCGGGGCAGCGCTATGTCTCGTCCCAGTACACCTCCACGGGCTATGCCGTGGCAGATGTGGACGTCGTGGCTTTCACGCTCGCCGCCGTTGGCATACTGTCCGTCGTCGTGTCTCTCATGATGCATTAAGAAAAAAAGAAAATGAATACCAAAAACGTCAAGATAAGCGATTACAACTATCCGCTCCCCGATGAGCGTATCGCCAAGTTCCCATTGGCACGGCGCGATGCCTCCAAGCTGCTTGTCTATCGCCATGGTGATATCTCGGAGGATGTCTTCAGCCATCTGCCGGCATATCTGCCATCTGATGCACTGATGGTTTTCAACAACACCAAGGTCATCATGGCACGCATGCGGTTCCGCAAGTCCACCGGTGCACTCATAGAGGTATTTCTCCTTGAACCTCTCGACCCCTCCGATTACCAGGTGGCGTTTCAGGCTCGTGGCACTTGCGAATGGTGCTGCCTGGTGGGCAATTTGAAGAAATGGAAAGGTGAGCGACTGTGCCATGATATCATGCTGGAAGGCAGGACGGTGACACTTTCCGCCACCCGCACAGGCGAGGTGCACACCGGGCAACGTGTGCGTTTCGAATGGGACGCCCCCGACGTGTCGTTTGCAGAAATCATCGATGCCGTGGGCGAACTGCCCATCCCCCCCTATCTCAACCGTCCATCCCAGGAAAGTGACAAGACCACTTACCAGACGGTGTATTCCAAGGTGAAAGGTAGTGTGGCGGCACCCACCGCAGGCCTGCATTTCACAGAGGAGGTGCTGCGTGCCATCGATGCCTGTGGCATACGTCGTGAGGAGGTGACGCTCCATGTAGGTGCCGGCACCTTCCGTCCGGTGAAGAGCGAGTTGATAGAGGGGCATGAGATGCACTCGGAGCATTTCCGTGTTTCCAAGACCACCATCGAGTGCTTGTTGGAAAAGTTGGGCAGGGTGGTGGCCGTGGGCACCACCAGCGTCCGGACGCTGGAGAGCCTTTACTACATCGGTGCACAGATGTGCAAGAGACGTTTCACCGCCGATGAAAATGTCCATGTGGGGCAATGGGAGCCTTACGACGACATGGTGGACATCACTTCCAAGGAGGCGTTGGAAGCCATTCTGGCACATCTTGAGCGTCACGGGCTGTCTGCCCTGCAGGCCGACACCCAGATCATCATCGCGCCCGGCTATGATTACAAGATGGTGGATATGATGGTGACCAATTTCCATCAGCCTCAAAGCACCCTGCTGCTGCTTGTCAGCGCATTTGTAAAGGGCGACTGGCGCCGCATCTACGACTATGCATTGGCTCACGATTTCCGTTTCCTCAGCTATGGAGACAGCTCTCTTATTATCCCTTGAGAGTAGGATTTGTTCCGAATTAGAGAATTTAAGAATTTGTGCTATGCAGAGTTTTATCATCCCGAATTAGAGAATTGGAGAATTAAGGTAGTGTAAGTGAACATATGTCCCTTTAACTTCTCTTTAACTTCTCTTTAACTCCCTTTTAACTCCTTGAAATTTAACTTCTCTTTAACTCCCTTTTAACTCCTTAAAAAGACTCCCCTTTAACTCCTGAAAAATATGAAAATAGGCGATAAAGTAAGATTCCTTTCCGAGACCGGCGGTGGCAGGGTCTCAGGTTTCAAAGGCAAGAACATCGTTCTCGTGGAAGACGAGGATGGTTTTGAGATACCCACCCTCATCACCGACGTCGTGGTGGTGGAGACCGATGACTACAACATTGCCAAGGTGCACACCTCGGCGGTTCCTGGTTTCAAGAAAGTCAAATCAGGTGCCACTCCTGCCCCTGCCCCCAACAAGGAAGTAGACCTCGAACCCGTCGACCTTCCCGTCACGTTCCGTCCCCCGGTGGAAGAGCGCAAGGGTGGCGACACGCTCGCCGCCTACCTCGCTTTCGTGCCCATCGACATCAAGGCAATGACCACCACCAATTTCGAGACTTATTTTGTCAATGACAGCAACTATTACATGCGTTTCACCTACCTTTGGGCGGAAGGGAACAGTTGGCGTTTGCGTTTCACCGCCGAGGTGGAGCCGAACACCAAACTCTTCATCGAGGAGTTTGGCAAAGCCGACTTGAACGATATGGAGCGCGTGGCCGTGCAGGTCATAGCCTACAAGCGTGACAAAGGGTTCATCCTCAAGCCTGCCATCGACGTGCAGCTGCGCATCGACACGGTGAAATTCTACAAGTTGCACACCTTCAGGGAGAACGATTTTTTCGAGACACCCGCCATGTTGGTCACCATCGTGGAAAACGATACGGCAGCGAGGCCGCTTGTGGTCGATGCCAAAGCCCTGAAGCAGAAGATGTATGGAGACCAGGCCCCCGCACGGAAGGATGGTGCCGCCAAAGGCAATGATGCTTATGTGCGTCGTTACGACAATCAGCAGAGTAGGGGAAAGACTCCACAGCGCCACCACGGCGACGAACTGGTGGTTGACCTTCATGCCAGCGAATTGCTCGAGACGACAGCAGGAATGTCGGCTTCTGACATCCTCAACCACCAATTGGAAGTGTTCCATCGCACCCTGGAGGAGCATAAGAAGGAGAAGGGGTGCAAGATTGTCTTCATCCATGGAAAAGGCGAAGGTGTGTTGCGACAGGCCATCATCAAGGAACTGAAGTTCAAATACAAGTCTTACACCTATCAGGACGCCTCTTTCCAAGAATATGGATATGGGGCGACGATGGTCACCATCAGGTAATTTATGGCTTTCAAGGTCTTTTAGGGTCTTTAGGGTCTTTAGGGTCCTTAAAGTCTTTGGGACTTCCCCGTTTGGGCTGATGGAGGAAAAATCGGTGGATTTTTTGGAAAATCCGCCGATTATCATTATTTTTGCACCATTCATCAACATCCACGACTATGGCAAACAACAAGAAGGCTATGGAAGCCTATATGGAAAAGATAGGTGAGCGTCCTTTGCTCACCGACGAAGAAGAGTTTCAACTGGCCCGCCGCATCCAGGAGGGTGATCCCAACGCCGTAGGCTTGTTGGTAGAGTCCAATTTGCGATTCGTGCTATCATTGGCTCACCAATACAAGGGACAAGGGGTGTCTCTCGACGACCTCGTCAGCGAGGGAAACATTGGTATGATTCAGGCTGCCAAGCGGTTCCAACCGGAAAAGGGAAAGCGTTTCGTGAAATTTGCCGCACCCATCATCCGTGATGCCATGGAGCGTTTCGTCAACAAAAACGGTGCTTTTTTCAAAATGCCTGCAAAAGATACTTCATCCACAGCGGCGAGGAGGAACCATCCCGTCTCCATGGATGCACCCATCCCTGCCGGAAGCAACAATAATTTCAATTTGCTCAATCTGTTGGTGAACGCCAACTCCCCCTATGCCGACGCCGACTTCATCCGTGCGAACGATGAGGCTCATATGAATGCCATCCTCGAGAGACTCGATGAACGCGAAAGACAAGTCATCTCTCTCCTCTACGGCATCGGCACCAACCGCCACACCATGGCGGAGGCAGGACTCGACATGGGGCTCAAGCGCGAACGTGTGCGCCAGATACGTGACAAGGCGCTGAGGAAAATGAAAAAAGGATTGAATGCTTAGAGGAGGAATTTCTAGGAATTTCTAGGAAGTCTTAGGAAGCTCTAGGAAGTTTTAGGAATTTCTAGGAAGCTCTGGGATGTTTTAGGAAATATCGAAATTATAAAGAATATGGAATATGACACCAAAGGGAAAGTGCTAAAAAAGGCCGTTAATTGGCAGGAGCTGTACTTTTACCGGAAGAGCGACACCCTCTATCAATTGACCGTGGAGTTCTGCCATCGTTTTCTTCCACCATATGGTGATCGCACCGTCGACCAAATGATACAGGCTGCTCGTAGTGGAAAACAGAACATCGTAGAGGGTTCTGAAGACGGAAAGACCAGTTCAGAGATGGAGATAAAACTTCTCAATGTCGCGCGTGGCAGCTTGCATGAACTACGCTCCGACTTTCAGGACTACCTCAACACTCATCACCTCAGCCTTTGGCTTACAGATAGTCAGCGCCAGAAGCGTCTTCGAGAGTTTTGTCACTCACATAACGACTACAGTGACTATGTCCCGCTGTTGGCAAAGATGAATGATGAGGAAATGGCAAATATGGCCATCACGCTTTGTCATCAGACCGACAAGATGATGAGTTCCTATATAGAGCGACTAGAGCGCCTCTTTGTAGAACAAGGTGGCATCAAAGAGCGAATGTTCGCGGCTCGCACCAACTATCGTCGTGATCAAGACACCTATATTCATAATTTGGAAGTGGAAAACCAACAGCTGAAGCTAGAAAACCAGCAGCTGAAGCTAGAAAACCAGCAGCTGAAGTCAGAAAACCATCAGCTCAAGCTAGAAAACCATCAGCTGAAGCTAGAAAACCAACAACTGAAGTCCTAGGGCTTCCTAGCATTTCCTAGAATTTCCTAGAATTTCCTAGCATTTCCTATCCCCAAGTTTATTTTTGCTGCTTTCATATCTCCGCTTTTCGGGGTGGCGGTGAGAGTCACTTTGCCGCCAGTCCGTCCTGCGCGAAGGATGACCATGGCCGAACCGTTATAAAGGCTGCGGGTGTTGGTGGCATTGAGTTCGTCGGACACCATGTCACCGTTTGTTACAGCCACGATGCGTGCGTCTCCCTGCACGGAAAATTCCAGTTGGTCCTGGCAGTTGTAGGCACGCCGTCCCTTGCTGTCGACGGCATGTATTCTGACGTGCATCAGGTCGGTGCCGTCGGCTTGCCAATCGATGTCGTCGATGTCGTCGGGAGTCAATACCAGGCGCTTTGCCTTGCCGGCGGTCTCTACGCGATGCTTGGCCACCACTTTCCCTCCTTTATAGGCCACCGCCTCTACATATCCGTCGGCATATTCCACATTGTCCCATCTCATCTTGTTCCGGTTTTTCGGGTCGGTGGTGTTGCTGCGCCGCCCTTGGCTCTTCCCGTTGACAAACAGTTCCACCTCGTCGGTATTGGAATAGGCGTAGATGGTCAGTTTTTTGCCGGGCACGCGGTTCCAGTGGTCGCTTAAGCGCTCGCCACCAAACTTGATGCCGTTCCATTCGGTGTCATCCGCTATATTGTCCACGATGCCGACGTGCACCACCGGCTCCTCCTCCTTGAACATACTGCGCAGGAAGTATGCCATAGGCTTGGGTTCCAAGGAGATGTCGAAGACACCGTCGCTCCATCCCTTCGCCGGCCATCCCTTCGACTCACCCAGGTAGTCTATCATTCCCCAGTAGGCCAGTCCGATAACCTTCGAGAGGTCCATCTCGTAAAAATTGGGTCCCATCATCGTCAGGTTGGCCTCGCTTTGGTAGAAAATCATCCATGGGAACCGCCGTCCGTCACCAGGGAAGTACATGTAGCGGTAGTTGTATGCCGCGATGTCGGTTTCCTTTGCCAGCGGTGCTGGCAGGGAGTCGGTTTGCAGGTCGCGTCCTCTTGGGTGCATGGCTACGGTCACCAGTCGTGTGGTGTCGTAGCGGTGCAACAGTTCCTTCTGCAAGCGATAGGGTGTTACTCCCCAGTCGTTGTAGGGGAGGTTGGCGTAGGTCTGCAGTTCGTTGCCAAGGCTCCACAGCACGACGGAGGGGTGGTTGCGGTCGCGCTTGATGAATTCCGGCACGTCGTTCTGCCATTGTTCCGTCCATTCCTTCCTTCCTCCTGTGAACTGTGTGAGCCACTTGTCATAGAGCTCATCCACGACGAGTATGCCGTTTTCGTCGCAGAGGTTGAGGAAGTCCTCGCTATAGGGGTTGTGCGAGGTGCGCACATGGTTGAATCCCCATTCCTTGAGCAATTTGAGTCGTTTCTCTATGGCCCGTGGGTAGGCTGCCGACCCGAGTGCGCCGAGGCTGTGGTGGTTGGCGATGCCTTTCCATATCACCTTCTTGCCATTGAGTTTGAAGCCGAACTCGGGTGAGAACTCTATGGTGCGCACGCCGAATCGTGTTTCCACGCGGTCGGCCACCTTGCCGTTTTCGTCGCACAGTTCCACGGTCAGTTGGTAGAGGTATGGCGATTCGCAACTCCAGAGGTGAGGTTGGTCAAGGTGTATGTCGTCGAGTCGGTATTCATAGACCTTCATCTTGCGGTTCCACGCAATGTCGGAAGTATGGTCGGCCACCACCTGTCCCCCCTTGTCCTTGACGATGGCTCGCACCTTGAGGTGCTCTGTGCGCAGGTAGCATGCTATTTCCGCTTGTATGGCCACTGTGGCCTGGCTTTCACTCACTTGTGGCGTGGTGATGTAGAGCGGATGCCTGGGGAGGAATAGTTCGCGGTCGGTGACGATGAGTTTGACATCCCTGAAGAGTCCCCCGCCCGTGTACCATCTTGAGTTGAGTGGCTCTTGCGTGTTGGCTTTCACGGCGATGACGTTGTCCTCCCCGTATTTGAGTTTTTTGCTCAGGTCGATGTCGAATCCGAGGTATCCGTAGTCTGTTCCTCCCACCCGTTCTCCGTTGAGGTAGACATCACCGACATACATGATGCCTTGGAAGTCGATGATGACACGTCGGTTTTTCCATGCTTCCTCAGGCCGGATGGTTTTCACATACCATCCAATGCCCATCTCCTTGAACCCTCTCGCACTGAGTCGGCTTTTGAAGTTGCTAGCTTGGTCGCTGTTGTCGCCTTGCTCGTCATTGCCGGGTGCCACCCACGGCTGTTCTATCTGGTAGTCGTGTGGCAGGTCGACAGTACGCCATCCATTGCTTTCTTGTGGCGGGTTGGCGGTGGTAGGCACGGTGGTGATATCTCCAGCGTGGAACATCCACCCGAAATTCATGTTGATGGTCTCTCTTTCCGTGGGTGCGGCGAAGGAGCAGATGGTTGCCGCAAGTGCGACGATGGTGGTGATGGCTCTCATATTTTTTGGAATTGTTGGAGTAATCGGAGTGATCGGAGTGGTCGGAGTGGTCGGAGTGATCGGAGTGATCGGAGTGATCGGAGTGATCGGAGTGATCGGAGTAATCGGAGTAATCGGAGTGGTCGGAGTGATCGGAGTGGTCGGAGTAATCGGAGTATTGTCTTTAACTTCTAGCGAAGCGATAACTTCTTAATCTTCAATATTGCAAGAGTTTCACTTCCGAGTTGAGACCGCTGGGCATGGGTTCCCATCCCTCGTATGTGGTCTTTTGGTAGTTGAGGTCCACCACGTTGATTTCCTCCATGATGCGCCATTTCTCGCCTTTGCGGTCCATATCGGCTATTCGGTTGGCCGGGAGGTTGGTGACCTCGATGCGCAAGTCGTTCTTTCCTTCGTGCAGGCGATTGCCCAAGTCGAGTGTGAAGGGCACGCTCCATGCGCAGCCCGCATATTCGCCGTTGACATAGACACGTGCACTCTCGCGTACGTCGCCAAGGTCGATGGCCCATCGTTTCAACGCTTGTTCCTTGTTGAGTTTGACGGTGGTGGTGTAACATCCCGTACCCATGGTGATTCTCACATTGTCGTCATAGAGTTTCTCCCACGTCTGTAGGTGTTCGAGGAAGAAGGTCTTGTCCACCAAAGGTGCCGACTCCCTGAACGACAGTTGCCAGGGGTGTCTTGTGAGGTCGATGGTGTCGGTAGGAGTCGGTGTCTTGTCGAGCGTGGTGCCGGGTTTGGTGGTGATGGGCCTGTTGAAGGTTTGCAGAATCATCGACTCGCCCGAGCGAAGGTTGAGGAACACCTCGTTGCCCCGCACTTTGGCAGCGAGGATGTCGCCATTGAGAGGGTTGTACCATGCAGCGTCTTTCATATCGACGGCGAGCCTCACCCATCCCTCCTTGTCGTCGGGAGTGAGGTTGGCGATGAAATAATGATGCCCGTCGTCGTTGGTGCGCCTGATGGCCCGCAAGCCAAGGCGCTCGCGCATCTCTTCCGGTTGTGCGGCTTGTCTCATCTTCGTGGCGTCGATGCCGTGGATGATGGTGGCCCCTTGACTCTCGAGAGTTTCCAGATGTCGTCTCAGTGCGTCGGTCATGCGCCCCGTCCCGGGTATGATGAGTCCTTTGTATCGCGTCCCGGCGGCGGTTTGCAGCATGCCGTCTTTGTATGTGGTTTCCATCATGATGCGCTCGCTGATGTAGTCGCAGTCGTAACCGAGGCTGTCGATTTCGAGGATGCTGCGTATGAACTCAGGTGCTTTCTCCTCCATCTTGTGGATGTCGAAGGCCATGAGCAGGCTTCCCGTGCCTTTCCCGTGCCTTTTCGCCCACATGTCGCGCAGCGGGACGAGTACGAGGAAGTCGTTGTCGGGCTTCCCCATCTGTAGGAATGACTGGCATCGCTCGATGTACTGCATCAGGTAGGGTGCGTCGTGCCAGATGCTGTTGTTGGGACTCATGTCCACGCTGGCATAGAAGCGCCATCCCGGCCATTTCGCTTCCTTCGGGCTGTAGCATGCGCCGTGGAAGAAGGCATGGTTGACGCCGCAGGTGAACATCAGGTCGAGGTCGGGCTTCATCTGTGAGAGCGATGTGCGGAAATGCTCTGTGAGCCATGTGAAGGTCTCGCTGCTCACCAATGGCTTGCCTGTGATGTGTGCTGCCGATGAGGCGTATTTGAGCATGGAGACATCGCTGTAGTTCGGTCGTGTGAAGCCGGGGTCTTTTCGTAGCCCCTTGATGTTGAATTCGGAAAGTCCGAAGCCTTCTATCTCCGGCACGTCGACGGAGGCGTAGACATCGATGAGGCTTGCCGGCGAGCCGTGTGCCTGGTTGCGGGTGGTGGCGCCGTGGGAGTGCGCCCATGCCGTCCATTGTTGTGAAAAGTTCTCCAACAGTAGGTCGCTGAGTGTCTCGCGGTAGTCGGAGAGCACGTCCTTGTCTTTCTCGTTGTTGTCAAGTTCGATGCCGAGGAGTGCGGGGAAGTGTTTCTCCAACTCATACCCCCTGCGTGCCTTGAATTCCTCAAGCAGCGTCGGCGTCCAGTTGGCGCCATACACCTCGTAGGAGTCGTTGAAGAACTGGTGGGGGTAAGCGACGCCGCTGGAAGCGAAAGCCTGGTCGAATCGCTCAAGGTAGTGTTTCACGGCGTTCTTGTCGAAATGGTCGATGACGTATCCTGCCCCCCCTGGTGCTGCGCGCTTCACTTGCTGGCGAGTGCGGCTTTCATATTGGGCTATAATCAGCCACTTGCCGGGGAGGCGCAGCATCTCCAGTTGCCCGTCTTTCATGTTACCTGTGACTTCGACGCATCTGCCCTTGTAGCTTTGCACCTGGATGGGGTGTGCCATCACGTGTTTCAGTTTGGCGTATGGCTTCTCCTTCTCATCCTTGATGCTGAGGTCGATGGTATAGGGTTTCTCTGTGACCTGGTCCACCACGATGGTGTCCACCACGAAGAGCACCTTGCAAGCGGCTTCCTCTATCGGGACGAGTGGACCGCCAAAGGGCCAGCCAGTACCGGTGTTCATGTCCACAAGGATGTTGTCTTTTTCACCTTCGCTTTCCACCGTGCCGAGCATGGTCATCCATTCGGGCGAGAGGAAGTTGATGGCGTTGGCGGCATTGCCTTGCACGCCGTAGATGGGCGTGATTTCCACGGAGCCGATGCCTGCGTCGGAATATTGGCGCATCAGCCATTGGATGTTTTTCTGGTCGACGGCAGAACCGGGCCACCACCATCGTAGGCCGGCTTTGGCTTCAGGCTGGGGTGCGGGCCATTTCAACTGGGCATTCATGGTCAATGCCATCGTCAAGAATATCAGGAAAAATGACGCTTTTTTGCTTATAATGTTCACGTTCGGCCTATTGCAAGCAAGCTTGCCAGGCACTCTCTTAATCACATTTTTCATATCAGGTTAGTTGTGTTCCCGCAAGTGGGAGAATTGATTTTCTTTGCTTCAAAAGCAAAGTTACGTCATTTTTTTCAAATAAGCAACTTTCAGCATGGCAATGGCAGGTATTCTGCATTTTTTTAAGGCGTTTTATCATTTTTCAAGGAAACTCCCCCAAACTCCTGGCTCCGTAGGACATTCCATTCAAAAGTGACTAACAAGAAGGTTCTACGGAGCCTTTCATCTACAAATCCTTATGTCCCTACAGGGCGACTGTGGGCATCTTGATACCCAAGGCGTTGCCTTGGGCTATGTGCTTGTTGGCCTTTCAGGCCACCCTGCGGATATATGTGGATCATCATTTTTTTATATCCCGAATAAACGATTTGCAGAAATATCAGTCTTACTTTATGAGTGGTGACTCGCGGAAAAGTTACACACTGACAAGAAAAGTTTATTTATGTTTAATAATTTGGCTTGGAGCTTATTATTCCTTACATTTGCACATAAAAACCCAAAAAAGTAGATGAAAACGTTGATTCAAAGATATGTGTTGGCCACGCTCTTGATGGTGCTGGCCTGTGGTGCTTATGGCCAGAAGAAGACATTGTTGGCTACCATGTATCACAAGAACAAGACTGCTACGGTGACCCTCACCGATGGCAGGGTGATCAAGGCACCCGACGCCAACGTGTTCCTGAAGAATGGTGCATTGCTCTATTTCCAAGGCAACACGGTGAAGGAGGCCAATATGGATATCATCCTCGGCGTGGAGTTTGATGACAAAAGGTTCATCAACATTGAAAACCGCCTGGCCTATTTCGTGGATTCCATCAAGGGTAATAGCCTGTATTGTGTGGAAATCATCGATATGGATGCTTTTGAGCGCAACTTGAAGAATAATGTCAACTACACCTTCATCGACTTGCAGAGCGACCACTTGGACACCTTCACCAACGACTTGAACACGGAGGAGGATTATGTGTTTCCCGTCAATCGTGAGTTCTTTTATCTTCTTGATGGCAAATTTGTTCAAGCCGATGCCCGCGAACTCTACCGTGTGCTCAACAAGGAGCGTTACCGCATCTTGAAGACGATAACTAATGTGCCAGACTTCGACTGGTTGGAGCCAGAGTGCCTGATGCGCTTGCTGGGGCTGATATCTAAATGAGTCTCAGGAGTTAAAGGGGAGTTAAAGAGGAGTTAAAAGGGAGTTAAAGAGGAGTTAAAGGGACATATGTTCACTTGCTCGCTTTGTTTTGTGTGCTTTGTGTGCTTTGTGCGCTTTAGCTCCCATTGCCATTATTTTTGGTCGCTCCGTTCTTTGTAGGTGGCGGCTGTGCCGCCACTCCTGGTAGTAGCGGCAAAGCCTTTTTGTGTCGTGATAAATCTCAATATATAGTTCGTTTTTCGTTTCCTCGTTCCCAGATGGTGCGGCGGTCGGCGGCGGCGAGTCCTCCGATGACGTGTGGGGGAGGGGAGGTGCGTAGGTTGGTGCGCGCTCCTGTCGGCATGTGGATGTTGGCGGTGCGCTCGTGTTCGGCCATCAGTTCCTCGATTTTTGCATTGCGACCTTTGATTTCGCCTTCGTGGTTGGCGGCGGCGATGTCGCGGTCGTAGTGGAGGGATTGCAGAAGGGCCTTGATGGTGTCTTTTCGCAGTTTGCCTTTTTCGATGTCTTCAAGGAGGGAGGTGGCCAGAAGGGTGATGGCTCGGATGTCGGAGTCTTCCATGCCGGAGAGACCCTGGCAGACCTTGGTGGCGAGGCTGGAAAGTGAGGGGGCTTCGGAGGGCTTCTCCGAGGGGGATTGCAGCGGCGCAGCCACTGCTTGCGGAGAACGGGCAGGAACGGAGGGGGCTTCAGAGGGCTTCTCCGAGGGAGATGGCAGCGGCGCAGCCGCAGCTTGCGGAGAACGGGCAGGAACGGAAGGGGCTTCAGAGGACTTTTCGGGCTTTTCGGACTTTTCGGACTTTTCGATGTTTTCAGCTTCTTTCGCTTTTTCCGTTTTTTCGTTTTTTTCTTTCATGGTGGATTGTTTTTTGATTCGTCTGCAAAGGTAATGGGGGAAGGAGAGCGAATGGTGTCATTTTGCCATGAACAATGCTTGGATGTTGTTTTTCGGGCGGGCACCGTTTGTGGCACTATCGGTGTGTTTTTGTTCGTCAACTACGTCTTTTTCGTCATTTTGAACCGTTTCCGGGGGTAGCGACACGCTCTTGCCCTTGTTTTGGGAATGATTTTTCATATGATTGAATCACAGGGTTTTACGCTTTTGTGACATACACTTTTCACGCTTTTTTGCTTCAAAAACTTGCAATCGCCCCTCCGATGCTTGTATCTTTGCGCCGACATGGAGAAAACCAATGTCGGGATATAATCCTCCCCTATAAATTTCTGTATTTCTCTAATTCGGGATAAAACCAAGCTGATAATATTCTAATTCAGTATTACCATGAAAAAACAAATGAAAAGGACTCGTCGTGCAACATTCGAATACCATGCCGACCGTAGCCGTGAATTGCTGAAGGTATTCAATGAAGAGTTGGGCTTTTCTCACTACGACAGCGTATTGGATGTGGTGCAGCGTGTGGTCAACCGCCCCTCGTCGCGCTTCTGGGTGAGTGAGGAACGTGCGTATCGCATCGTCTCCTCCATGTGCCGTCGCCCCCTTCCCTCCAAGTGTCATCCTTTGAGGCGTGAGATGTTTGAGGAGATTCACCGCCGCAGCATGCATCTGTGGGGCATGCATCCCAACTGGTCTTTGAAGCGGTGTGTTTACTATGTGGTCAACCACGAGGCTCCGAAGTTCTATCTGGCGGTGGCTACAGCCCACGCCCTCATCTGTCAAGAGCGCAACCGATGCAGAGTGGAAAACATGCTAAAGCTACGGCGCTGGTTGTCGGCGTAGCCGTCGTGTCGTTGGCGCTTTTCCGCGCTACAGGCATTGTGTCGTTCCCGTTGGTGGGCATTAGTGACGGTGGCTCGTGTTGGGGCCGCCTCGCCCATCCTTTCTTGCACGTCGGTTTGTTGCACGCATTGCTTAACGTCTATGTGTTCTGGCAACTGGTGTTTTTCTTTCCCTTTCGCCTACGCCATTTGCTGCTTGCCTATCTGGTGGCGGTCACTTGTCCTGCGTCGATAGCCTTGTGGTCGTCATCGTTGTGGCACACCGCTGCCGCCTCACAGGTGGTGGGGCTGTCGGGAGTCGTCTATGTGCTATTGGGCTGGGTGGTGCCGATGGTGCCACGGCGTGTGCGCTTCTGCCTCTCCGTGGCGGCATGGATGGCTTTCGGTGCCCTTGTGGGCACCGTGGCGGTGGGCTTTCATGGGTATTGCTTCCTGGTGGGGGCGGGAGCGAAAATAATTAATAATTTATAATTTATAATTAATAATTTTTTTCTCTGGGGGGCAGGGAAGCCCTAGTGCCCCTAGGAAGACTAGGAAAACTAGGAAGACTAGAAAAAACTAGTGTCCCTAGAAATCCTATGAGGTCATTATGACAGCTGTTTGAGGCCTTCAGCGTAGTCTTGCTCGATGGTCTGCATGGCCTCGTCAAACTCCATGCCGAAGACTTTCACGCCCAGGGGTTTGATGTTGGTGTACATGATATCGAGGATTTCGTTGTGCGCCTTGTTGAGGTCTTTCACTGTCTCTGCTTCCGCCATGACATCCACGAGACGTTCCACTTCGGCGATGTAGGCTTTCGCGGAGGCGTTGTCGGCTCTCTTGCTCTCTCTTGGAGAGGTTTTAGACGAGGTCTTGGTTTCCTTGCTGGTCTTGGTGGTTTTGCTGTTTTTCGTCTTCGTAGAGGTGCGTTTCCTTGGCTTTGTCTCCTCTTCCTCCATCTCCTCTTCCTCTACGGTCACCGTCTTGGAGAAATGCTTGGCGATGAAGAAGGCGGCGATGCCAGCGACGATGGCGATGGCACACATCACGACGAAGAGGTTGAAGTTTTGCATCGAGATGCCCAGAAAGTAGCCGAGAGCTCCTATCAGCGCAGTGGTGCCGAGCCCCCAAAGCAGTGCCGCACCCACCTTGGTTTTGTTATATACGCCTGTCCCCTTGATGTTGGTGTTGAAATAGGCACCTTTCTTGCTGATGTTGAGTTTCGCGCCTTTGGGTCCGATGGAGACGCTCGCGCCTGACTTGTTGAGGTTGAGTGTCACCCAAGGCAGGATTTTGATGGTTTTTCTGAAATAGGTTGGCATATTTTTAGACTTTTAGTTTTTAGACTTTTTTTAGTTTTAGACTTTAGAATTTAGACTTTGTACTTTGGAATTTGGTAAAAAGTTTTCTAAGTCCATTTCAGTCTTAGGCTGTTGAGAATGACGCTGATGCTTGAGCACGCCATCATGGCACTTGCCCAAGCGGGGGTGATTTGGAAGTCGATGCCTGCGAGATGTGCCGCCCCCGCCGCCAATGGGATGCTCACCACGTTGTAGATGAATGCCCAGAAGAGGTTTTGCCTCACCATGCCCACGGTCTTGCGACTCATCTCGAGGGCTTGCGGTATGCGTCTGAGGTCGTTGCCCATGAGTGTCATTTGCGCCACGTCGATGGCCACGTCGGTGCCTTTGGCCATTGCGATGCTCACGTCGGCCCTTGCGAGTGCTTGCGAGTCGTTGACGCCGTCGCCCACCATGGCCACGCAGTGCCCTTGTTGTTGGAGTTCCTTCACGAGGTCTTCCTTGTCTTGTGGTTTGACGCGGCTTCTCACTTGTTTGATGCCAGCCTTCCTTGCCCAGTATGCTGTCGCCTCTTCCTTGTCGCCGCTCATGAGGTAGACCTCCACACCCATGTCGTGCAGTTGGCTGATGGCCTCTTGTGCGTGAGGCTTGAGGTTTTCCCTTTGTTCCGGTGCGAGGGTGTCGGCCTTGGTGAAGTCGATGTCGGGATTGGGGTGGGTGAGTGTCCCTGTCTTGTCCATCACCATGGCATCCACCTTCCTGATGCGCTCGAGGGCTGCTGCGTCCTTGACGAGGATGTTTTGCTTTGCCGCCTTGCCTATGCCCACCATCAGCGCCGTGGGAGTGGCGAGTCCGAGTGCGCAGGGACAGGCGACGACGAGTACGGCGACGGCCGACATGATGGCTTGCGGCAGGGCCTGGGTGCCACCCGCCACCCACCAGGCGATGAAGGTGACGAGTGCGGCGGCTGCCACCACGGGTACGAAGACCCGTGCGATGCGGTCCACGGTGCGTTGTACCGGTGCCTTGCTGCCCTGTGCTTCCTCCACCATCTTGATGATGTGAGCCAGTGTGGTGTCGTCGCCGGTCTTTTTTGCTCTCAGCCGCAGCCGTCCCTGGCTGAGCATGGTGCCTGCGAGGGTGTCGCTGCCTGTTTGTTTCAGTGCTGGCGAGGGTTCTCCTGTCACCATCGACTCGTCGACGTATGCACCGTCTTCTTTCATGAAACTGGTGGCCCATGTCACGGTGCCGTCGACAGGGATGCGGTCGCCGGCGCTCACCTCCACCACGTCGCCGCGCTCGATGGTGGCGATGGGCACCTCCTCGATGACGGCCTGTTTGGTGCCGTCGTCTGCGGTTTTCTCTCCCTTGTAGATGCGTGCGGTCTTGGGTGTCATCCCGATGAGTTGGCTGATGGCGCTTGCCGTGGCCTTTCGGGTGCGCTGTTCGATAAGTCTTCCGGTGAGGACGAAGGTGATGATCATCACCGAGGCATCAAAATAGGTATGCCACTCCATGCCTCTCGCTCCCCATGTGCTTTCACCCCAGAAAGTGTTGTAGGCGCTGAAGAGCCATGCGATGCCGGTGCTGAGGGCCACGAGGGTGTCCATGGCCGGCATGCGGTGGATGATTTGCCGCCAGGCGTTGAGGTAGAAGGTCTTCCCGCAGTAGATGATGCAGGCGAGTGAGAGCAGCAGTGCGGTCTGGTTTTTTTCCGGGGTTCCCAGATTTCCCAGGCATCCTAGTCCGAGGGTCATGACGAGGATGGCTATCAGCCATGCGACGAGTGTCTGCCTTTTCAGCAGGGTGTATTCGCGTTGCTCCAACTCCTCCACGCGGCGGTCGTCCTCAATGACGAGGTCGAAGCCGATGGCGTTCACCTCGCGCTTCATGTCCTCGGGTGTGACGGCTTGTTCGTCCCATTCCACGGTGGCGGTGCGTGTGGGTAGTGACACGCTGGCCGACGTGACGCCGTTGATGCTTTGCAGCTTTCGTTCCACGTTGGCGGCACAAGCGGCGCATGCCATGCCTACGACAGGGATTTTTCTTTTCATGGGGGGGCTTTTTAGGAGGTTTTAGGAGGGATAGGTAGTTCTAGGAAGTTCTAGGAAGTTCTAGGAGGGCCTAGGATTTCCTAGAACTTCCTAGAACTTCCTATTTTCCTATTTCTTGACAAACTTGCAAGACTTGCTTTGTCCGTTTTCGTCTGTCACTCTTGCTATGTAGCAGCCGTCGGAGAGGTGGTCGATGGAAAGTTCGGCATATCCACCCTGCAGACGGCCTTTGAGCTGACCCATCGACTGTCCTGCGAGGTTATGGATTTCCACCTGGATGTCGCCGTCCTGCTTGCTGCGCACGATGAGTTTGTCGATGACATAGCGTGCTGTCAGGTCGTTGGTGGCGAGCATTGTCGGCGTATCGATGCCGGTGGAGTAGGGCTGCTCTACATTGACAGCATAGCTGCTGGTGATGTTGGTCTTCTCGATGGTGGGGAAGCTGAGCACCTGCACGGTGTTGCTTCCGTCGGGATATCTACCCACCGTCTCGTCCTTTTGGTGCTTGGGATAGGTGAGGATGTCGCTCCATGAGCCGTCGGCGGCAGAGAGCATCATGTCGCCACCGTCGGCATCCAGTTTGAAGGAGGCGTGCAACTGGCTGACGGGTTCCAACTTGTCGCACCAGATGATGAGGTGTCCGTGTGGCGGGATGATGGTGTTGGCTGCTGTCTCGCCTTTGTCGATTACATATTTGTGGGGCTTCTCCAGGTTGTCTGTGAGATACATTCCAGCCACGTCGATGGGTTGGTCGGTGGTGTTGTAGAGTTCCACCCAGTCGTTGCGTTTCCAGTACTCGTTGACAAAGATGTCGTTGGCGGCGCTCACCTCGTTGATACGCACGGGTGTGAAGCCTTTTTCGAGTCGTTCTTCCTCGGTCATGGGTTTGAAGCAGGCTTTCAGCGTCATCTTGTTGTCTGTGGGCAGGCTGATGACGGACTCTGTGGAGAAGTATCCGCTGGCGTTGTTTTTCTTCCAACCGTCGAAGACGTAGCCGGCCGGAGCCTTCGCTTCCAGTTGGGCGGGAGCGAAGAGGTAGCCCTTGAAGACGGCGCATGGCACCTCGAGACCGTTGACGTAGAGGTAGGCGCCCTGGGTGTCGGCGGTGATGGTCACTTCCTGTCTCTTTGCAGAGGATAGTTGCATGGGTTTGAAACTCTGCATCTTCTGTGTCACCATCGCGTTGCGCGACTTGAGTTGTTGCTTGATGACGTTGGCGGAGCCGTCGGGCGACCTCCATCCTTCCAGTTGCATCATCGGGCGCACCCTGTCGGCCAGTTCGTCGACGATGGCGGTGCCGCGCTCCGTTTCGAATACGCTGCCGCCGATGAGGCAGTAGGTGTCGATGAATTTCTTACGGAACTCGTCGTTCTTGAGCATGTTGAGGAAGAAAGTGACGATTTTGATTTCCTCATACCGCTCTTCGTTGGTGTCGTAGATGTAGTTGAAGGTGTGCCACTGGTCCGCGGCGAATTCGGCGAAGGGGTCGTCGTATTTGAAGGCGTAGTCGAGGTCGAAGGTGACGAAGCGGTACCTGCCGTTGTCCTGGTTGCGGAAGCCCTTGATGTTGTTGTGGGGCCAGTCGTTGGAGCCGAGGAAGAGTTCGATGGCCATGTAGTTGAGGAACTCGTCGATGTCGAGGATTTGCTTGAGCTCCTCATAGGCTGCGGGGTCGGGAGCTGCAGCCCCGAGTTCGTAGATGCGGTCGAGCACCTCCGGTGTTCCCACCATGAAGACGACGTTGGAGTCGGCGCTCATCTCGAACATGTCGATGAATTTGTCGTCATAGCCCCAGTTGGACTCCACGAATTTCTTGTTGTTGGGCTCCCTCATGTTGAGCACGCCCTTCATCTGTCCGTTGACATATTCGATGACGGGGACGTATGACTGCATGTCGAGGTTGATGCCGGCGCGCTGGATGATGGTCTGCAGCGCGGGGTCCATGAATCGGCTGCCGCCGTTCTCCCACACGTCGTTGCCTCCGTTGCGCAGGAGAATCACCTTGTTCTTGATGTAAGGTTTTTGTGGGAAGAAGACGTAGTCGAGGCTGTTCTGTCCGTCGAATTCCTTGCCCGACTTGAGTTTGAACGACCTTGGGTTGGCGGAGCGTGTCCATCCTCCTGAGACGGAGATTTCCACGTCCTGGTTGATGGTCATCACGCCTTCCGGGGTGATGAAGGAGAAGTTGACGGGTCGCTCCCAGTCCATGTTGTAGTTGCGTGGTTGCGACTGTCCGTTTCCGGTTCTTCCGTTGGTGCCGTCGGTGTCGATGCCCCATTTGTTGTCGGAGAAATACCTCTTGTCGCCTACGATGGATACGACGGGTATGGTGTATTGGTCGTTGGTTTTGATGTATGAGCGTGTGACGGGCACGCTGGGCAGGTAACCGTCCTGGAAGAGTCGGAAGGTGTAGTTGGTGGTGTTGCTGACGGTGAATTTGCCATCTGTGCTGACATTGCTGCTGGGGGTGTCTTCCCCATGGTATGACTCCCACGAGACATCGTCGAAATAGAAGTTGTTTTCCGTCCCTCTCATCTCGTTGAGGTTGAAGGCGATGGTCTGCAGGGTGCTGGGACCGCCGCCTCCCCACCAGCCGCCACCGCCGCTGCCCGACTGTTCCTGGGTGACGGAACCTTCATATACGATTTCCTGCCATTCGGTGGTGACGTTGTATCCGTTGTCGAGCATCTGCCAGGTGATGTAGTTGCCGGGGGTGGAGTGTGCCTGCACGGAGATGTGGCAGGCCTTGTCGGCGCGCACCTTCATCTTGAAGCGGTATTTCTCGTTGGCGTTCCACACATGGTCGGGGGTGTATACGAAGAACTGCGTGTCCCAGTCCTGCGAGGGGTTGGCGATGGCGTGCACCTTCACGCCTCGCGTGCCGTTGTATCCTGCTCCGTCGATGATCTTGGTGTTGAACGCTCCGTTCTCGTTGCCGTCCTTCCCCACGAGGGAGGTGACGTCGTCACCCTCGCAGTCGCCGTTGACAACGTAGTCGGTCCAGTCGTTGGCCGCCTGTCCTTGCTTGGGCTTCTGCGGCAGGCTGCCGTCGGTGGTGTATGCCAGGGTGGCGCCTTCGGGGATGGTGACTTGGAAGGAGAAGTTGCTGGTGAAGACCTTGCTGTCGACGCTGACGACGGG
>Ga0247610_10000435_pt1 | contig 59754 bp, 48 predicted proteins | sample 174DNAGHGhighgp2_FD_193483 | JGI IMG/M metagenome (GOLD analysis project Ga0247610, IMG submission 193483) | Sheep rumen microbial communities from Palmerston North, Manawatu-Wanganui, New Zealand - 1742 DNA GHGhigh gp2 | ecosystem: Host-associated > Mammals > Digestive system > Stomach > Rumen...
GTGGTGCAAAATTAATTGGTGATATAGATAGAAATCATTATCCAATCTTACCTGGTGTAATTTATACATCAGATGAATTGGATGAATATAATTTAGGTTCTTGGGAAGGTAATCCACTTGATTGTTTCGCAAGCATTATTACAGGTATTAATGTTTCAAACGTTAATATTATTGGTGAAGGTATTATTGATGCTAATGCTTTGAATTCTGATTGGTGGATTGATGTTAGAACAAAAAGAATTGCATGGAGACCTAGAGGAGTATTCTTAAATAAGTGTAAAAACATTTCACTTCAAGGTCTTACAGTAACTAACACACCTTCTTGGAATTTACATCCATATTTTTCAGAGGATTTAAAATTTATTGATTTAAAATTAATAAATCCTAAAAATTCTCCTAACACTGACGGATGTGATCCTGAATCATGTAAGAATGTAGATATAATTGGTGTATATTTCTCTGTTGGTGATGATTGTATTGCTATTAAATCTGGAAAGATTTATATGGGAAGAAAATACAAAAAGCCAAGCGAAAAATTCAATATTAGAAATTGCTCAATGAATTTTGGACATGGAGCTATTGTTTTAGGTAGCGAAATGTCAGGAGGAATTAAAGATATTGAAGTTAGCCAATGTCTATTTAATCAAACAGATAGAGGCCTAAGAATTAAAACAAGACGTGGTAGAGGTAAAGATGCTATCATTGATGGTATTGTATTTAAAAATATTAAGATGCAAGATGTATTAACTCCACTTGTTATAAATATGTTCTATTACTGTGATCCAGATGGACATACTGAATATGTTTATTCAAAAGAGAAGTTACCTGTCGATGAGAGAACACCATATCTTGGTAAATTTAAATTTGTTGATATTGATTGTGAAAATGTTAACGTTGCTGCAGGTACATTCTTTGGCTTACCAGAGCAACCAATTGATTCAATAGATATAGAAAATGTTTCATTTAATTATTCAAAAGATCCAAAAGAAGGTATTCCTGCTATGATGGATGGTCTTGATCCAATGAAAGGAAAAGGTTTAATATTCTCATACGTAAATAAAGTTAATATTAACAATGTAAACTTTGTTGGATTAAAGGATAATGAATATGAAACAACTGATGTAAATGAGTTTAATAAAATTTAATATTTACTTCAAAAAATACATTTTAAAAGTATCACTTTTTCATCGTGATTTTAATAGGTCTAATATGCTAAAATTATTGACTTTACATGAAATGATGATATAATTTAGATAAGTGATACCGTTTTTATGGAGGTTTTTAACATGAAGAAAGTATTTCGTTCATTAAGTTTACTGGCTATTGCTGGTGCAACTTTAGCAAGTGTATCTAGCTGTTCAGTATTCGGAGAAACATATTCTTATGAATATGATAAGGAAACTAAGGGTTATGCTGTATTAGGTTTAAAAAATTATACAGATAATGATTTAGAGATTCCTAGTAAACATAAAGGTAAAAAGGTAACTAAAATTGCAGATAATGCATTTAATGGTTGGAACTTTATTAAGAGTATAAAATTGCCAAGTAGTATTAAGGCAATTGGTTCTAATGCATTTAACGATTGCGACTCTTTAAAAAAGATGTCTATTCCTAATAAAGTTGAAACAATCGGTGATTATGCATTTGCAAACTGTGATAACTTAGAAAAAATTAATGTTCCTAATAATTTAGTTTATTTTGGTGACTATGTATTTGATGGTGACGAAAAATTAGCAACAACAAATGATTCTGGTGCTGAATATCTAGATTCGATTTTAATTGATGCAAAAAGCGTTACTGGTGAATTTACTGTAAAAGAAGGAACTAAATATATTGGTTCTAATGCATTTGCGAACAATACTAAAGTTACTAAAGTTGATTTAGGAGATAATATTTATTCAATTAGTGGTAGTGCATTTAAGGGAGTTAATCTTCAAGATGCTAATATAATTATTCCTAAGAGTGTTGTTTTAATTGGTTCTGAAGCATTCTATGGTACTAGAAAGACTTCAATAGAACTTGAAAATAGTACTAATAAGATTATTATTAAGGATTTTGCTTTTGCAAAAAGTACAGCTTTAAAAAATGTTTCTATTAAAGGTGATGTTGAGGTTGGCAAGGGAGCATTCTCTGGCGACACACAATTAGAAACTGTAAGTGTTGAAGGTAAGGCAAATTTTGGTGCTCAATCATTTAGTGCATATTCTGATCCAGATGATTCATCAATTAATTATGGTAATGATACAAAATTAAAAGCTGTTACTGTTACTGATGAATTAGTTATTGGTGAGAAAGCATTCAGTGGAACATCAGGATTAGAAACATTTGTTGCTCCAAAGATTACAGAAATTGGTGTTAGTGCTTTTGAAAAAACTAATATTGCTAGTTTCACTATTCCACAAACAACAACAGTATTTGGTGAAAAAGCATTTGCTGAAGCTTCGAAATTATCAGAAGTTGTTTTCCAAAATGTTGGATTTGAAGAAATTTCAAGTGAAGCATTTAATAAATGTAGTTCTTTAACAAGTATCGACTTTAAAGATAGTGGTATCAAAACCATTGATTATAAGGCATTTAATGAATGTACAGCTCTAGAAAACATTACATTACCTAATACATTAGAATCAATAGGTACTGAGTCATTTAGTAAAACTGGTTTAAAATCAATTGATTTTTCAAAATGTACTAATTTTGAAACAATAAATAGTAAGGCATTTAAGGATTGTCAAGAATTATCTTCTGTGACATTTAATGATGCATTATATACAATAGGTCAAGAAGCATTTGGTGATTGTACAAAATTAAATAATGTAGTTTTAAAAGATAATACTACAAATTTAGGTATAGGTTCATTCTCAGGCTGTACATCTTTAACTAATATTACATTAAGCCCTAGAATGGTAAATTTATCTGGTCAATTATTTAGAAATTGTGATAGTTTAACTGATGTTAAATTTGGTACATTAGAAAATGAATTACCAGCTGATTTAATTAGAATTGGTTCTTCAGTATTCCAAAATTGTACAAGTTTAGAATCATTTAAATTTAATGATAGAGTTGTTACTTTAGGTAGTAATGTATTTGATGGCTGTACAAGTTTAGTATCAGTACATTTACCTGAAGGCTTTGATAATGTTCCAGCATATACATTTAGAAATTGTTCAAATTTAAATAGTGTAAATATTTCAAATGCTATATTAGTTATTGGTAGAAATGCTTTTGAAGGATGTAGTTCATTAACTAGTATTACTATTCCTGAAGAAGGTATTATTACTATTGAAGAATACGCATTTAGTGAAGCTGGTTTAACAAGCATTTCTTTACCTGAAACAATTAATGAAATTGGTGCATTTGCATTTAACGAATGTACATCATTAGCTAGTATAAATATTCCAGATAGCTTAAACGTAATTGGTTCACAAGCATTCTATCACATTAATGACAATGCTTATGTTACAGAAGGTGCTGGTAAGTATTTAGGCAATAGTGTAAATAAAAAATTAATACTAGTATCAATGGATAGTTCAGCTACAAGCTTAACAATTGATAATGAAACAAAGATTATATATTCTGGTGCTATTAAGGGTAATTCAAATATTTCATCAGTAATTATTCCTGGTAACGTTACAACATTAGCGTCTGAAGCTTTTGAAAATTGTTCATCTTTAACAAGTGTTGAAATTCAAGCTCCAACTGCTGAAGAAGTTAAAAATGGAGAATATTTAATGTCAATTGGTGCATCTGCATTCTCTGGATGTGAATCATTAACTACATTAAATATTTCATCTACATCAATTAAGACAATTGAAAATGGTGCATTCAACGGATGTTCATCTTTACAAACAGTTGTTTTACCTGATACTGTAGTAGAAATTCAAGCAAATGCATTTACTGCATGTGCAAGTTTAAATAATGTAGAATTTGGTAATAATACAGAAATTATTGGAACTCAAGCTTTCAAAGATTGTAGTAAAATTAAGACAATTGATACAAAAAATGTATTACAAATTGGTGAATCTGCATTCTCTGGATGTGAATTATTAGAAACTGTTGCATTTGGTGAAGTTTCAACAATCGGTGATAGTGCATTTGCTGATTTAAGTAATTTAAAGAGCATTGATATTACAAGTGATGAATTAAAATCAATTGGTAAAAATGCGTTCATTAATTGTTCTTCAGCAACACAAATTCAATTAGGTAAATATTTAGAAAGTATTGGCGATTTCGCTTTCTATGGTTGTGCAACTGCTGATGAAATTATTATTCCAAATATTTGTAGTAATGTTGGTGAAAGTGCATTTGCTAATTGTACTGAATTAAAATATGTTCAAATTGGTTCATATGTATCTGTAATCGGTGCTAATGCGTTTGAAAATGATGAAAATATTGTTAGTGTTGTATTTGAAGTTAGTACTACTGAAAAAGTTGAAACTGAAATTAGTGTTGAAGATGTAGTAAAATTAGCAGAAAAGTTACCATATAGTACAGATGTTACTTTATCTGATGAGGCTGCAATAGTTGAAGCTTATGATGCATATCAAGCTTTAAGTAGTACTGATAAGACATCTATTCAAAAAGATTATACAGAATTATACAATACAATTATTGATGATTATCAAGCTTTAATTGATCTTGGTTGGGAAAAGACAACTACTCATGATTCTGATAATTACCAAAGAAATTCTTTAAGAGTTAATGGTAATGCCTTCAAGAATTGTTCATCAATTGAAAATGTTGGTATCGAAGCTGTTGATGGTGAAGCTAATGTTGCTTATTATTTAGGATTTGAATTTGTAAATACTCATCCTACAAAGCAAGATTCTGATCCAGATGATATTGATTTAACAACATATGCAAATCCATTATTCTATGCAAAGAAATTAAGTTCTGTATCAAGAGATGCTTCTGATAATCCTGTTTATAAAGTTGTTGATGATATTGATATGGCTGATTTAAACATTTCTAATGTTAAAACATTCTCTATGGCATATTGGACTGGTAATACAATTAAATTGAATGATTCAGTTGAAAAGATTGAAGACTTCGCATTTGATTATGCTGATTTCAAGACAATCACATTCGGAACATATTTATCAACATTAGGTTCTGAGGTATTTAGATATTCAACAGTAAAAGAAATTTATACTTCTAAATTCTTATATAAGATTGATTTCTATGCATTTGATGGTTGTGACTTAGATTTCATTGTATTACATACAAATCTAAGTAAGATTAGCCAAGCATTTACAGATTGTACAATTAAGACTGTATACTTCTCTGGTTCACAAGCTAAATGGAATACTATTTCGAACCATGATAAGGGTGCTTTAAGAAATGCTGAATTTGTATTTAATTCAACAGGCCCTGAATCTAATTAATTAAATATTAAACACGGTTGAAATAAACCGTGTTTTATTTTTTTTAAATTTTTGAAAAAAATATATAGTTTTATTTGTACTATTATATGAAAGGGAAAATAGGACATGAAAAAATATTTTAAATCTTTATTTATTTTTTTATTATCCTTTGTATTAGCAATTTCAATATCTTCATGCGGCAATAGCAGAAATGAAATCAAAGAAGAAATTGTTCCTCTTGATACTGGATTATGTAATCTAGAATCTGATTTTGCTTATATTGAAGAATGCCCTACAAATTTTAAATTCATTATTAATAGTGATACAACTATTACTGTTGAAGATATTTATGATCACGTTATTGTTGTCGACTGTTATAATGAAATGAGAGTATTGGGGCTTGTTAATTACAAGGATTATTATGTAATTCTTTCACAAGAAGAATACATACCAGGAGAATTATATACTATAATACTTGCTGATGATACAACAGTTATAGGTTATATTGATTCTCAAGAAGTTTTAATAAATAATGGTGATGGTTTTTCTCAAAAAGAAGTTAGTTTCAGTATTAAAAAGGAAAATGTAATAAATTTTGAATACAACGAAGACAACGTTAAAATTTTGACAATTAATAATATTTTGGAAGAAACAGAAGAATATATAGTTGTCAAAGATTGTCCATATAAAGTTGGTAATGTCTTAGCTGTTACCAATGAATCTGGGAATATTGAGGAAGATACACAATTTATTAAGGCTTTAGATATTGTTGAAGTTCAAGGTGGCTTTAAAATTACTTATGATTTTCCTAAAGTGGAAGATATATATAAGGAATTAGATGTTTATGTTGAAGAAGAATTTGATTATAGCAAAATTGATTTAAATCAAATTGATACTTCAAACATAGAAGAAGACATTAAAAAGACTGAAACATATCGCAGATTTATTTTAGCTGCAAAGTGTTTGAATAAGTCTGAACCGTTAAAGGCATTATCTGATTCAATCAAAGTTAAATTTGAAATATCAAAATCAGATAAAGGCGTCAGCGCTAAGATTACTTTATCTTATGAATATGGTAATTTTAAAATCGAATTAATATTTGAACCGACACTAAAAATTGACATTAAAGCTCAAGCCAAACTTGATTTAAAGTTATTAGTTTGGAAATCGAGGTTGAACATGGACTTTTGTTTAACCACAACATTAACTATGCCAATTACTTTAAAATTAAGTTATGATAATAATTCAGACTCTGACTTGAAAACGAAAATAATTGATGCGTTAAAAGATTCTTCGAGGGATAAAGATGTTTGTGATGCGCTAGAAACAGGCACAAGCGTGTCAAACAATGAAATATCTATTGATATTTTTGAAACTCCACAATATCAAATACCATATACTCCACTTGGTATTAGTATTGATATTGATTTCATAATTAATTTAGAAATTAAAGCGGAATTATCTGCTACTGTGACATATACAAATAAGACAATTGTAGGAGTCAAAACAACATCATCTGGTTTGACTAGATATGGCTCAGAAGAGAAAAATATAATTTTTAATGATATTATTATACAAGGAAAAATAGAAGTTCAAGGTGGTATAAGAGTTAGTGCAAAACTTGGTTTATTAGGTTTATCAAAATATGTTAATGTTTCTTTATCGTTTGATGTTGGTGCTTATGTATTATTAGCAGGTAAAATTACAATTCATTCTGATGATGGAACGATAGGTGGCTATAAATTAAAGGATGCTGTTTATTGTTTCGAGGTTGGATTATTTATGCGAGTAAGCATCGGCTATAAATTGTTTGTATTTGATGATAGAATAACTCTAGCGATGATAAGAATACCAATTTATCATATTGGAAATGAATTATACGAAACAAAATTATTAGGAAATGAAACATTAGAAATGAAAACAAAGCTTGCTAGTGTAACAAGCACTTTGAATATGAAAGTAAAGACAGTTAATTTATTAACTGGTGAAATAACAACTCCATTTCCAAATAATGATGATTTATCATATGAATTTGAAAATGGAGAATATATAAAAGTAAAGAATGGCTTCTTTGTTATTCAACCTGGTGCTCCAGAGGTAGTCAAAGATAAAGTCACAATTACTTATAAAAATGATCCGGAGTTACAATTAGTTGTTAATATACAATATATAAACGAAGGCGCTTTAGATGGATTATATCCGGATGAAAGTGGTGCTATATACGATTTAGATAGAAATACACACACTTATACATTAATAGAAGTTCCATCAAACGTTGAAGAGTATTCAATTTTGGAAGAAGTTTCATCATTGCCTGTTGTTGCGATTGACACAAACGCATTCTATAACTGTAATAAATTAACAAATGTTATTATCCCTAATACAGTAAAAAGTATAGGAGATCAAGCATTTTATGGTTGTAAAAAAATAACTAATATTGATATTTCAAATGTTGATACTTTAGGCGAAGGTGTATTTAAAGGATGTACTTCATTAAATAAAGTAAATCTTTCTTCGAAAATAATTAAAATACCATCATACACATTCTATGGTTGTAAATCATTAAGTACAATAAATATAGAAAATATAGAAGAATTTGGCTCATATTCATTCTATGATTGTGATTCTATAAAGAGTGTTACTTTAGATAGAGACACTATTTTTAATGGATCTAGTTTTTCTAATTGCAGTAATTTGTTATGTATTAATACAAATTCAAATAAAGCAATATTTAATAATAATCCATTCTTTAATAGTAATGACAACTTATTAATTGCTGTTGATAAAAATGAAATTAACAACTACATGAATGAATATTCTAATTATAAAAGATCATTTACTGATAGTTCATTAATATTTAATGATTATATTTTAAAAGAAATTGATGATGGATATGAAATTAAATTATATATTGGTAATAGTTGTGAAGTATCAGTACCTGAATCAATTTCTGGACATAAGATAACATCAATAGGTGGTAAATCATTTAATATGATAAATAGTATAGTATTACCAAGCACAATCACAAATATTTCTTCAAATGCCTTCTATGGATGTGAATCTTTAAAAGAAGTTCATATTTTAAACGAAGAAAAGGTTATTGAAGTTGGTAGTGCAAGTTTTTGGGGCGCAAATTCTAAATTAAAAATTTATGTACCAAATAATTTAAAAGAATTATATATTAAAAATGCTAAATGGGCATTTTATAACGGACAAATAGAAAGTGAAAAATAGGAGAATAGAATAAAATGAAGTTTAAAAAGGTTTTATTTTGTGCATTAATAGGTGCACTATCATTATCATCATTAGCTGCATGTGACGAAAAAACACCAGCTAATAATCAAGAAAAGCAAAGCGAAATAAGCAATGTAAATACTAATGGAGGTTTAACTCAATCATCAGATTTATCAGAATTATTTAGCGTACAAAGAGCAGAATATAATAATAAATTAGATTCACCATTATATAGAGCTAATTCAGATTTTGGTACTTTAAATAATTATATAGTTAAAGAAGATATTGATGAAAATACTGATGAAGAAATTGTAAAACAATTAAAAAATGCTGGCTTCGATGGGAATAGTTTAGATGTTATAGAAGGATATAAATCTGAATACAAAGAAGTAGAAACAGGTTACGCGACAGAAAATGTATCATTATGGAGTTCTGCTCAAAGTAGTGTAGTATTTCCAGGATCAGTTGTTAGAGTATTAGATCCAAAAGTAGGTAATTCATCACCCGTTGAATCATACGGATGCAATGTTAAAGATGTTACTCTTTCAATTAATACTTATACATCAAATGGTACAAATAAAGATGCTATATCAAGAGACTTAAAATCAGTTAATAGAGATAGTGTATATAACGCTATAAAGGATTTAGTTGACCAAAATGTTGTTAATGGTGCAAATCATGCATCAAGAGTTAATGTTTCAGTAACAGAAATAAAAAACACTTCTCAACTAGAATCAATTTTAGGAGAAAGCTATAAAGAAATTAAAAATTCAGAATTAGCAGCAAATATAAGTGGAAAGGTAAATCTTTCGGCCTTTAAACTTGATGGTAAAGCAGATGCTATGGGATATACTAATGGCAATAGAAAACTTACTGTTAATACTGAAAATACTTCATCAAGTAGTTCTTATTATGCTTGTGTTCAATTAACACAAGAATATTATACTATTGAAACAAATTTAATTTATGATACTGATTCTATTATTGACGAAGATCTAAATGGAGCAAAAATGAAATCACTTATTAAAAAGGGTGGTGTTCCTGGAATTGTCAGTGGAGTTACATATGGTAGAAAAATTGTATGTCTTTTAGAGCTTGATTGTAGTGTTGAAGAATATAAAAAAGAATTAGCTTCTAGTCAAACTACTAATAACGGCAATGGTGGAGGTGCTGACATTGATGCGCAATTAAAGAATGTTGTTAACGTTGATGGAAAAGTAAATGGTAGTTCTGATAACGAAACAAGCGAAGTTGATGATGAAAACACAAGTAGTTCAGCAGCATCTCATGTTAGATCATCTAATTTCTTTATTTATGGTGGATCAGACAATTCACAATCAGATTTTTATACGACAACAAACGCTAATGAAATATTAGATGTAATAAAGAATTCTTCTAGTGTAGAAGATATGGTTGGTGTTCCTATTTCTTATAGGGTTTCTGCTATTGATGGATCAAACGCAGAGTTAAAAGTAACTACTACAGATAAATACTATGAGCGCGTGTTGACTCCAATTGCACCAAGTGGTAAACTTGAATTATCTAACGAAACTATTAAAGAATTAAATTCATTAAAAATCGGTGATACTATATCTTTCACAGCAGAAAGGACTCCTGTAAATGCCGTTTTATACCCGATTGAATATGACATTACTTTTAATAATACTGGTAACGATGTTATTAATGCTATAAAGAGCTTAAATAGTGCTGTCTATTATTTTGGTAATAATACAGCTGACATTGCAGCTACTATGACTGTAGAAGATGGTTATTGTTGTCTAAAACTAGAAAATGATAGTAGATTAATCGGAAAATATTTGACAGTTAATTTTTCATATTCTAGTAATACAATTGATGGTAAATCTTACAAAAAATTTGATAATTCATTTAAAACAAGTAGTATTTCTTACGAAAATAATATAAATGATAAATTTACGATTACATTTAAAGATTCTAATAGATCTGAAATAGGTAAAATTGATGTTTCGAAAGATACTGATTTTTATATTTCATTATCAAATTCTAATAATACGATTGATGGTTTAAAATATTTAAATGGTATTGAATATGATGGTGTTCATTATTCAGGATGGTATAGATTAATAAACGATAAATTTGTATTATCATCAAACGAACTTGTTCTTACTGAAAATATAACATTATACTTACAACCTGTTGCAATAATTCAAACAAATGGTTCTGAGTTTAAAAACGAAAGCTTTAAACTAGAAATAACTGATAATTTATATAAAGCATTAAAGAAAAATGTAGATGTTGATTTTAATAATTATGATGTTACATTCTATTTTGATGAAGAAAAGACACAAAAAATTACTGAAGATTTTGTTATGAATTCTAGTTATATTAGTGTATATGTTGAAGTCGTTAATAAAATTGATTCAATACCAGTATTTAAAGATGATGTTTTATATAAAGGTCAACTTTTAACTTCTAACACATCTTCACGTTTTGAATATTCTGAAGGTAAAGTCGGTTACAAATTTATACCAGATGTTACTTCAACTTGTAGTATTTCATGTTCAAATTCACAAGCTGGAAGTTATTCTACAATTGAATTATTTGATAAAAATATGAAACTATTAGATAAAAGTGATATGGCTATTGTTAAGCATGATGTAACTAAAGGCGAAGTATATTATGTAACATTTACACCTAGATTTAAATATGAAAATTATCAAACTTATGAAATTTATGTAAGCTTTTATGCAGAGGATGTTAAAGTAAATCAAATTCCATCATTAAAAAACCCCGAAATAGGTAAAACTAAATTGACAGAAGAAATGAAAAATGCTTCAGTTTGTTATGAAATAACTGCTACAAGAGATGAGTATGTAAGAGTTATAACTTATGGTTATACTGATACTATCATTTATGTATTTATAGATGATGTACTTTGTTTTATTGAAGATGATCAAGAAGCTGATGATCCAGCATATGATGATGATAGAAATGCATACTTAAATTTGAATGTGAATGAAGGAACAAAGTTAACAATTATAATTGCTAATTTCTATTCTTCTTGTGAAGAGACAGATATTTCTTATTGTACTTTAGATTGGAAAAAGTAGTTTTAATGGTTGAAATCGCTTACAATAATGGTATAATTGTCCTTGTAAACTAAAAAAGGAGAATTATGAAATGTTGGAAAGCACTTTGATAAAATCATTAAAGTGCGGTGACGAGAAGGCTTTTGATATATTATTCGAAAAATATTATAGATTAATATATTATATAGTTGCAAAGTACATAAAAGATATAAGAATTATTGAAGAACTCGTCAACGATGTCTTTCTACGAGTTTATAATTCAATTTCTAAATATGATGATTCGAAACCTTTTAAAGTATGGATCTCTGTAATCGCAAAAAATATTGCTATTAACGAATATAATAGAATTAAAAAAGAAAATATAATTTATGATGATGAATATATTGATTCAGTTTCAGTAGAATATAAAAGTTCTATTGAAATTGAATCATTCTTATCACAATATTTAGATGAAGAAGAAAAAGAAATTGTTGAAAAAATTGTTTTCTTTGATTATAAATTTAAAGAGGTTTCATTTGAATTAAATTTGAAGCAATCTTATGTTCAAACACGATATTATAGAGCTATTAAAAAACTGAAATTACATTGGAAAGATTATAAAGGAATGTAGCAACTATAATTAAGGAGGTGTTTGTTATGAATTTTAAGAAAAAATTAAAAAATGAATATAATAAACAAATCCAATTAGGAGATTCTAGTGAGATAAAAGAAAAATTATCTTTTAAGAATAATGGAAAAAGTTTTTTGAATAAAGGCATTATATTTAGTGCAACAGTTTTCTCTATGTGTTTTATTCTTGCTTTTGTCATTATTGGAGCAAAAATATCAAATAAATCTAGTTCTAATAAAATAGAAGAATCAACAAATAGGGAATCTGATTATGAATCTAGTGAAATTATTTCAGATAGTTCTTATTCATACAATTACATCAATGATTTATTCGATGACACTAATTATGAAATTCATAGATTAAAAATGGTAAATAGTCCATATAAAAAATTACAAACCTGTAGTAATGTTATTTCGTCATTAGATGAAAATACATTAGAGTTGATTTCAAAAAGTGGTATTAATACTGATGTAATAGAAGGATATACTAATGAATACTCAATAGAAGAAACTGGTTATGTTTCTTATGAAATACCTTCATGGGGATCTTTAAGCAATGTAATCTTCCCGGGTTCTATACTTAGAATTTATGAAAATAATACTACAAACAATTTTGTTTCATTTGGCCTAAAAACAGCTCAGATTAATATTTCGGCTTCAAATAGTGGAGATTTTGTTAAAGTTGATGAGCCAAATTTATCAACTACTAGGTCAGCAATAAGCAATTTAATTAAGAATAGTCATGTTGATGGAAGTACTACTGCATGTCAAACTGTACTTAATACATATAATATTCATAATTCTGCTGAACTAAGAAAAATGATTGGAGAATATTCTATATCTAATGATATAATTGCATCAAATTTTTATGATACTGTATCTAGTCATATTAAAGAATATGAACAAGAATGTGGCGTAACTAAATTTGATAACAATAATAATGCAATCGAAAAAATTGAAAAAATAACTAATGATAAGGATTTTATAGTTGTTGAGTTTATACAAAAATTTTTTGAAATTAACTTGGATACAATATATGAACCATCTGATATTATAAGTTCCGATAATAGTATGAGTTTAATTCAAAAGAATTATAATAAAGATGGAATTGGCGCTTATGTTTCATCGATAAGTTATGGTAGAAAGGCTTTATTTGTTTTTGAATCGAATGAACCATATGATAATGTTGTTTCTACTACAAGTGATGATAATAAAGAAAAATTAGATGAAATTATTTCAAAAAACTGTTTTGATAATCAATATGCCTTTGTTGTTGGTTTTAATAGTAAAGATTCATTATCATTAGCTACTTCAAATAGTGTAGAAGAGGTTAGAGAAGTTTTATTTAATGAACAATTTGATACCAGTACATTAGTGTCATCTCCAATTTCTTTTAAATTAAGCTATATTGACGGAAATGGTTTGGTTGGCTTTTCAAATATTTCGAGTCATTATTTAAAAACACTGAAAACTGAATAAGGATTTATGTTTTAAATAAAAATGCACGGTTGAAATAAACCGTGTTTTATTATATAATTATTTGAAAGCGTTTTCTTGATGCAACGAATAAATAAAATTATTAGATTATATATGATATAATAAAATAGTGGGTTTAGGAGGATTATTTATGAAAATTTCTATTGGATGCGATCATTCAGCATTAGAATTAAAAAATGTTATTATTGATCATTTAAAATCAAAAGGTATTGAGGTTATTGATAGAGGTACATATACTAAGGATTCATGTGATTATACTGATTATGGTTATATGGTTGCAAAAGACATTAAGGATGGTACTGTAGATAAAGGTATAGTTATTTGCTTTACAGGTATTGGAATGTCTATGATTGCAAATAAAGTAAAAGGTGTAAGATGCGCGTTAGTTGGTAGTATAGATGCAGCTATTTTAACAAGAGAACATAATGATTCAAATTGTTTAGCACTAAGTGCTAAATATACAGGCTATGCATTGGCTAAAGAAATTGTTGATGCATGGATTAATACAGAATTCTCTAATAATGAAAGACATTTAAGAAGAATTAATAAAATTTCTAAATATGAAGAAGAATTTTAATGAAGATTCAAATAATAAGAGCGTAAAAAATTTTGCTAATACATATGTTATGGCAAGCCAAGGTGTGTTTTCTATGGCAATATTTGGAATTATTGGATTCTTTATTGGCTATAAAATAAATAAACATTCTGTTTGGCCTGCAATACTTGCTGTATTTGGTGTTTTAATTGGTTTATTTTCGCTTATTTATAATTTGATATATATTCTTAACAAAGAAGAAAAAGAAAAGAATAAAACAAAAAATATTGAACCAAATCATGAGGGTTTAGATGAAAAGAATAATAAAGAATAATAAGATTAGTTTAATAATTATATGTATTATATTATTCATATCAATTATACTTGGTATATTTTATTTATTCTTTTTGTATTTATCTTTTGGTATAGTATTATCTTTATTAACACATTATTTGATGTATTTACAAAATGAAAGATTTAATTATATTCAAAATTCAGAAATTGAAAAGGCAACCTTTCATATTGGTAAATTTAGTTTGTTATGGCTTTTATTAAGATTATTATTAATAAGTGTAGTTACATTTTTAGTTATATTTTTATCATATAAATATAATGATGATCATATGATTATTAAAATAGTATTATATTTATTAGGATATATGTTTGTTAAAATCTTATTTATTGTTAAATTATATTTATATAAAGAAGGTGATAAATAGTGGTTGGATTGAATTTTTTATCTCAATTCACTGATTACTGGAAAAATTTTGATTTTTTAGGCCCAATTGCATCAACAATATATATAACATTGGGTTTAATATTAATATTCTTAATTTTATATTTCTTTATAAGGAAGGTTGATCCATTAAAGAGAACTCCACTTTGGTTAATACCTATTATGTGGTTTGTTGATATGATGAATAGCTTTATGAAAGAAAATATTGGTAAAAGATGGAAGAGTTATTCACCTTGGTTTATAACTCTTGCGATATTTATATTATTCGCAAATATATCTTCAGTGTATTTGTTAACAAATCCAACTCAGTATGTTGTTGTTACATTTGCACTTGCGATGTGTTCATTCTTTGTAATTCAGCTTACTGGTATTAGATCTAATGGATTTGGTGGATATTTAAAAGGATTTTTAGATCCTACACCTATTATGCTTCCTATGAATATAGTTAGTGAATTTACTTTACCTATATCACTTTGCTTACGTTTATTTGGTAATGTAGTTAGTGGTGTATGTATATCTATTTTGGTAAAGCATGTATTGGGATGGTATAGTGTTCCTATAATGCCATTTATCAATCTGCTATTTGATATAGCATTTAGTGTTATTCAGGTTGCAGTATTTGTTATTCTGTCTATTATCTTTACTTCAATGAAGGTTAAAGATGAAGAAAAAATATATAATTAATTAAGGAGAAGAAAATATGGATTTTTTTGCAATTTTATCAAATGTTATGGGCTTTTTAGCTGGCTTAACTACAGGTGATGGTTTAAGATACATCGGTGCAGGTTTAGCTGTATTTACAGGTTTCGCTGCCGCAATCGGTGAAGGTAATGTTGCCGCACATGCAGTAGAAGCAATGGCTCGTCAACCAGAAATGGCTGGTACTATCCGTACAAACATGTTAATTGGTCAAGCAGTATCTGAAACAACAGGTTTATATGGTTTAATTATTGCGATTTTAATTTTATTCAACTAATTTATTTATTAAAATATTCGAAAGGAGAATAGTCCTATGATAAATTTTTTAAGCCTTAATAGTGCTATAGATGCTATTACTGAGGCTGTGACTGGAAAACAAGAATTATCAAATGGTGCTACTATATATAATAATGGATTAGGTCCAGTTACATTAATAGGAAAACCTGAAATGAAAGACAATATTTTATCATTTGGAATAGATTTTGGTATTCAAATTATTTCAACTATTCTCTTATTTATAGCTGTTCGTTTCTTATTATGGAAACCTATAACACGTATATTAGAAGCTAGACGTGACGCTATTGAAAAGGATTATCAAGAAGCAGAAAATGCAAAAGCTAGTGCTCTTGAAACAGAATTAAAGCTAAAAGAAGAATATCGTTTAGCTCAAGAAAGAATTAAAGAAATCCTTGATAATGCTGAAAAGGAAGCAAATTTAAGACGTGAAGAAATTATAAATTCTGCCAAAGAAGAAGCCTCAAGACGACGTGAAAGCTTAGAATTTGAGCTTGAACAAGAAAAAGCAAATCTTGAATCTTCAATTAAAAAGGAAATTGTTGAAATTGCCTTTTTAGCTGCAGAAAAAATTGTAGGTAAAGAAATTAACCAAGATAAATATCTAGACGTTGTCGATGATATTTTGAAAGGGGTTAATTAAATTGATCGAAAAGGAATATGCTAAGGCCTTGTGGGATTTAGCTTTAGAAGAGAATAAGTGTGAATTATTTAGAGATTATTTTGCCATATGTCGTGAAGTATTAAAAAACGATGAATATATGCAAATAATGTCTAGCCCAGTTATTGATAAGAAGAATAAGAAAGATATTATAAAAAATGTATATAAAAAATTTGATGAAACATTCATTGATTTTTTATATGTATTAGTAGATTATAATAGATTTAATTTAATTGATGATATAGGTCATCAATATAGAAAGTTTTATAGAGCATATAAGAATATAATTGTTGTCGATGTATTTACATCAAAGGAATTATCCAAAAATCAAATTAATGAATTAAATGATGTTTTAAGTAAAAGATACAAAGACAAGACAATAGAAATGAAAATTACGTTAAGTCCTGATTTAATTGGTGGTATTAGAATTATTACTAATGGAGAATCTATTGATATTAATTTAAAATCATCTCTAGAAAGATTAAAGGAAGTAATGTAGGAAAGGAAAATCATGGCAAATATAAATTTATCTGAAATTTCAAGTTCTATTAAAGAACAAATAAAAGCCTATAAGGAAGATATTCAGACTGAAAATGTAGGTCATGTTATTCAAACTGGTGATGGTATTGCTTTAATTCATGGTTTAAATAAAGCAATGTCAAGTGAATTATTATTATTCCCTAATGATGTATATGGTATGGTACAAAACCTAGAAGAAAATGTAGTTGGTGCTATTTTGTTAGGAGAAAATAGTAAAATTAAAGAAGGAGACCTTGTTAAATGTACAGGTAGAATTCTTGAAGTTCCAGTTGGTGAAGAATTTTTAGGTAGAGTTGTTAACCCACTTGGTGAGGCAATTGATGGTTTAGGAAAAATCAATGCTAAAAATCATAGACCAATAGAGGTTAAAGCAACTGGTGTTATGGATAGATCAAGCGTTGATACACCACTTCAAACAGGTATTAAGGTACTTGATGCCTTAGTCCCAATTGGTAGAGGCCAACGTGAATTAATAATTGGTGACCGTCAAACTGGTAAAACATCAATTGCGGTTGATACAATTATTAATCAAAAGAATAAAAATGTTATTTGTATTTATGTAGCAATAGGTCAAAAGGAATCAACAGTTTCAAATGTTTATGAAACATTAAAGGAACATGATGCGATGAAATATTCAATTATTGTTTCAGCATCTGCATCAAATCCAGCTCCTATGTTATATTTAGCACCTTATTCAGGTGTTTCTATGGCTGAATATTTTATGTTCCAAGGTAAGGATGTATTAATTGTATATGATGACCTTTCAAAGCATGCGGTTGCATATCGTGAAATGTCATTATTATTACATAGACCACCAGGACGTGAAGCATTCCCAGGTGATGTATTCTATTTACATTCAAGATTACTTGAACGTGCAGCTAAATTAAATAAAGAATTAGGTGGTGGCTCAATTACAGCACTTCCTATTATTGAAACACAAGCTGGTGATATTTCAGCATACATTCCAACAAATGTTATATCTATTACAGATGGTCAAATTTTCTTACAATCTGATTATTTCTATAAAGGTATTAGACCAGCAATTAATGCCGGTTTATCTGTATCACGTGTTGGTGGTGCTGCACAAACTAAAGCAATTAAAAAGGTATCTGGTACACTACGTTTAGACTTAGCTTCATATAGAGAATTAGAATCATTTGCGCAATTTGGTTCTGACTTAGATCAATCAACAAAGCAAAGACTTGATAGAGGTACTAGAACTCAAGAAATATTAAAGCAAGGTCTTCATAAGACATGTCAAATGGAAGAAGAAGCTATGATTTTATTTGCATTAACTCATGGTTATTTAGATACTATTAAGGTTAGTGATTTAAAATCATTTGAAGAAAAGCTTTATTTAGAAATGAGAACTAATGATGTAGCTAAGGAATTAGCTAATATCATTAAAGATACAAAAGCTTTACCTGAAGAAGAAAAGCTTACAGCTTATTTTGAAGATTTCGTTAAACGCTTCAATTAGTAGGAGGGTTTATTTATGGCAAACTCTCTACGTGAAGTAAAAACAAGAATTAAATCGACAGAAAGTACTGCTCAAATTACTAAGGCTATGTATATGGTTAGCCAATCAAAGGTAAAAAAAGCAGAAAAAACATATAAGTCATATAAAGATTTTATGGCAAGAATATCAACTATGGTATCTGATATATCTTCACGTGCCTTTGATGATTATATGCATGTATTGTTAAAAAATAGAGATGTTAAAAAAACTGCATATTTAATAATTACATCAGATAGAGGTTTGGCAGGTGCTTATAATTCATCAATATATAAAGCATTTGAAGATAGAATAAAAGAATGTCATAAATCTAATGATGAATTTGTAGTTTCATCAATTGGTAAATTAGGTTATTCTTTTATTAATAGAAAGAATTATCCTAAGTTCCAAAAGAAAGCAATATTTGTAAGAGATGATTGTCAATTTGTTGATATTCAACCTCTTGCAAGAAGCATTATTAATTTATATTTAAAAGAAGAAATTGATAAATTCGTAATAGTTTATAATCATTTCGTTAATAGTCTTACTCAAGAGGTTAGATTTGAAGAATTATTACCTATTAAGAATTTAGAGAAAAAACAAAGTGATATTGATTACATATATGAAAATGGTATAGAAAAAACATTAGATTTAGTATTACCATTATATGTTGAGGATATCATTTATGGTGTTATTTTAGATGCTAAATGTGCAGAGCATTCAGCACGTATGAATGCAATGAAAAACGCAACAGATAATGCAGAAGAAGTTATAGATAAGCTTCAATTATTATACAATAGAGCTCGTCAATCAGTTGTTACAAATGAATTAATTGATATTATTGGCGGAGCTAATGCGATAGGAGGCGACAAATAGTGTTTGGAAAGGTCGTAGAAGTTAAAGGACCAGTTGTAGATGTTTTATTCGAAGACGGTAATTTACCAAGCATTAATGATGCATTGACTATTAAAGTTGATGGAAAAGAAAATAATGGTGTTTCAATTAATTTGACACTTGAGGTTGCGCTACACGCTGGAAATAAAAAAGTTAGATGTATTGCCATGGATTCAACAGATGGCTTAGTTAGAGGAATGAAGGTTGAATCATTAAATTCACCTATTAAAGTTCCTGTTGGTAAGGCTACATTAGGTAGAGTATTTAATGTATTAGGTGAACCTATTGATAAGAAAGAGCCTTTAACTAATGTAGAAAGAATGCCTATACACAGAGAGGCACCAAAGCTTGAAGAATTATCAAGTAATGTTGAAATACTTGAAACAGGTATCAAGGTCGTAGACCTTTTAGCACCATATATTAAAGGTGGTAAAATTGGTTTATTTGGTGGTGCTGGTGTAGGTAAAACAGTATTAATCCAAGAATTAATTCATAATGTTGCCCAAGAACATGATGGTATATCTGTATTCACAGGTGTTGGTGAAAGAACACGTGAAGGTAATGACTTATATGGTGAAATGAGTCAAAGTGGAGTTATTAAAAATACAGCGATGGTATTTGGTCAAATGAATGAACCACCAGGAGCACGTGTTAGAGTTGCTTTAACAGGTCTTACAATGGCTGAATATTTTAGAGATCAAGAACATCAAGATGTATTATTATTTATAGATAATATTTATCGTTTTACTCAAGCTGGTAGTGAGGTATCAGCCTTATTAGGTCGTATGCCAAGTGCTGTTGGTTATCAACCAACATTAGCTACAGAAATGGGTAAGCTTCAGGAACGTATTACTTCAACAAAGAATGGATCTATTACTTCTATTCAAGCTATTTATGTTCCAGCTGATGACTATACAGACCCAGCTCCTGCAACTACATTTACACACTTAGATGCGACAACTAACTTATCAAGAAAGCTAACAGAAGAGGGTATTTATCCTGCGGTTGATCCACTTGCATCAACATCTCGTGCCCTTTCTCCTGAAATTGTAGGACAAGAACATTATGATGTTGCAAGACGTGTACAACAAATTATTCAACGCTATAATGAATTATTAGATATTATAGCTATCTTAGGTATGGATGAATTATCAGAAGAAGATAAACTAGTAGTTAAACGTGCTCGTAGAGTTCGTCTATTCTTATCTCAAAATATGTTCATCGGAGGTCAATTTACTGGTATTCCTGGTTCATATGTTCCAGTAAGAGAAACAGTAAAGGGCTTTAAGGAAATTCTTGATGGTTTATATGATGACTTACCAGAAGAGGCATTCCGTTTAGTTGGTACTATTGAGGATGCTAAGAAAAAGGCAGAAGGCTTAGTTAAATAATGAGAATAATATGCTCAACTCATCAAGGCGTTATATATAATGATGAATTAGATTATATCGTTATTCATAACAATATCGAAGGTGAATTTACGATAATGCAAGATCACGTTCCTATTGTATCTGTTATGGATTCTGGATATATTAAGCTTGTAAGAGATAAGGATGAATTATTTATCGTTGTTACCTCAGGTATCATTGAATTTCATGATAATGTTGCCTCAATATTATGTCAAGAAGCACAAATTGGTAAAACAAGTGCTTCTGCAATGACACACCTTAAGGAAACAAGAAAAGAACATTTTGAAAAGAATAAAATTGAAAATGTTGAATCAACAAAGAAGGAACAAGAGTTATATGAAAATATTAAAAACTCTGGTGCCGGAAAATTATAATACCACATTTAATGTGGTATTTTTTAAAGGAGGATACATATGATTATATATTCTATTAATTTTGATAATTTATTTTATACAATAATTTTCTTAACTACATTTGTAATATCATATTTTGTATTATTATATTCAAATTTAGAAAAACTATTTAAGCAGGGCGCAATTATCCCAATTAGAATAGCACAAGTCTTATTAGCTTTAATAATAGCTTATTTTGTTGCACAAGGTATTTATTCACTTTATAGTGCCAAACAATAGCTTTCTGCATAAAATTTTGAAAAAAATATGCATAAAGGAATTGATTATATGCATAAAAAATAGTAAAATATATGCAGAAAGTGGTGACGTTATGAGAAAATATGATTATTCATTCTTAGAAAATGATAAAATACCTGCAAAACTAATAAATTTATTAACAGGTATTTATTCTATGAAGACAAATAATGATATTAGAAAAAATAATTTTCCAAATATTTTTACTGAACTAGAAAAAATTGCAATCGTTCAATCTGTTAAAGAATCAAATGCTATTGAAGGCATTATAACGTCAGATGAAAGAATTAATGAGATAGTAAATAGAAGTAGTGCTCCACTTAATCATAATGAAGAAGAAATAGCTGGATACAGAGACGTATTAAATCTAATTCATAAAAATCATGAGAATTTAAATATATCTGAAGATAATTTGTTATCTTTCCACGAAATGTTATTGAGAGCTGCCAAACCTAATGTAGCGGGTAAATATAAAGTTGATGACAATGTAATAATGGAAATTAAACCTGATGGCACACGTAGCATTAGGTTTAAACCAGTACCTGCAATAGAAACTCCTAAAGCTATGGAGCAATTAATATTAGCGTATATTGATGCTAGGGATAATCCTAATATTAATCAGTTATTATTAATACCGTGTGTAATATTAGATTTTTTGTGTATCCATCCATTTTCAGATGGGAATGGTAGAATGTCAAGACTTCTAACACTATTGCTATTATATAAAGCAGGATTTGATGCTGGTAAGTATATATCCTTTGAAGGACAAATTAATAAAACAAAAGGTTTTTATTATGAATCATTAAAACAGTCATCAGAATTATGGAATGATAACAAAAATGATTACTATTATTTTATATATAATTTCTTATCTACATTATTTACATGCTATAAAGAATTAGATAAGAGATTTGCGACAGTTAATAGTAAAAAAATCAATAAAACAACAAGAATAGAAGCTACTATTTTAAATAGTGTTTTACCAATAACAAAAAAAGAAATATCTGATATTTTGCCAGATGTTTCAGTAACAACAATAGAGTCAGTGTTAAATAAGATGCAAAAAGAAGGTAAAATCACTAAAATAGGAGAAGGAAGAAATACGAGTTACATTAGAAAATAAGAAATATTAACTATAATAAAAACTCGGAATTTGCTTTAATTTAGCATTTTCCGAGTTTATTTTTTTATAGTATTGTAATTCTTCCTTCAGTATTAGAATATTTAGATTCTAAATCACCCTTTAAAATTTCTTTTATATATTTAGCTAATACTTGATAATCAGTTAAGCTACCACGTGATAATACTTCATTATCTACAAACATATTAGCACCATCACCACCAGATAATAATAAGAAATCATGGGATGCTATTGTATATTCTTTATTTAAATCTAAATCAACATATTCATTATTTTGTAGTACCTTTATATCTTTTACTCTATAGGCTCCATCAATAGTTTTAAAATTTTGATTCCCATCTAATGTTACACTTGATGGAATAGAAGTATCAATAGTATATTTTAATCCAGATACATTCGCAAATGCGCCATTTTCACCAAATGCTTTTCCATCCTTTTTATATTCACTTTCTGTTGCACGAGATGTAAATTCTAAATAATCTCTTATTTCACTACCTAAAGCTTTTACAACACACAATTGATTACCATATGGGTGTACCTTACTGATAGCTTCAAATGTGATATCGCCTTTTTCGATATTTGCTCTAACGCCACCACCATTTACTATACCAATATCACTATTAGTTATTAATCTATATGCATCTGAAACTAAATTACCTATTGCAGTTTCTCTTGATCTAACTAATCTAATACCTTCATCATCATAAATTGATAATGTCATATTCGATGTGGCAATTACTTCATTTTTGATATCTTTTAATTCACCATTAATTTTATTTATTAATGAATCAATTTTATTACTTTTTTTGTCATATTCCTTTATTTGTTCTAATTTGATATCACCAGATTTAGTGATAGTTATTTTTTCAAATTCCTCTAATTTAGTTCCAACCTCAGTTAAAGGAATATTTTTATTATCCTTATTTTTTATATATTCTTGATCAATATTAAAATGGGCATGACCATCTAATACAACATCAATACCATTTGTATTATTAATAACATCATAAGAAGTAAATGGTATTAATTCACTTGAACTACCTAAATGACTTAATAAGACAACATAATCAGCCTTTTCGTTACATATATCAACATAATCTTGTACCAAATTGTAGAAAGCTTCCTTTGATTCAGCTCCAAAGGAATAAGCATATTCTCCATCCTCTTTAAAAGATTGTGGATTTGAAGCTACTAATGTTTCTGGCGCTGTAAGTCCTAAATATGCAACCTTTCTTTTACCATATTTAATTATTTTATAAGGTTCTACCATATCTAATTTTTTTTCATATTTACCAATGTATTTTAAATTTGCAGAAAGAGTAGTTCCATTAAATTCATTAATTCTATCCCTTAATATATCAATACCATAATCAAACTCGTGATTACCTAATGTAAATATATCATAATCAATTTCATTCATTATATCTATGATATATTTACCATTTGACATTGCCCCTACTAAATCACCTTGTATCGCATCACCACAGTCAATAGTAGTGACGTATTTTTCATTTTTTTCAAGCTCATCCTTATATGCGGCAAAAGAAGAATATCCTATATTATCAGTAATTCCACAGTGAACATCTGATGTATATATAATATTTATATCATATATTTTATTATCACTTTTTTTACAAGAAGCTAATGATAATAAAAGTAGTGACGAAATTGTTAATTTTAATAATTTATTTTTCATTTATTTTCACCTCTATATTAAAATCATCTAATATTTCTAATGTTTCAATATCTATTTTATATTTATATAATTGTTCCTTAAAGCTTTGAATTAATTCCTTTTTTATATATCCTGTTATTAATACATCATTTGTAAAAATAGTTTCATCATAATTAATATAATTAAACACCTTTAATAATGTATTATAATCTCCATATGATACTCTTATTTTAAATTTAGTTTGTGATTCATATTGATATAATTCAATTTTTTTAACTATTTCTGATACAGAATTAGAATATGCTCTAACTAAACCATTTGCCCCAAGTAATATACCACCAAAGTATCTTGTTGTAATAGCTAATATGTCAGTTAAGTTATTTTTCTTTAAGACATCAAGCATTGGATATCCTGCGGTCTTTTGAGGCTCACCATCATCTGATGCCTTTTGAATATCTTGATTTTCACCTAATATATATGCATAACAATTATGAGTCGCATCATAATGTTTTTTTCTAATTTCTTCTAAATATTTATTTATATCATCAATACTATTTACTCTAAATAATCTAGTGATAAATACACTCTTTTCTATAGTAATAGTATTAGTATAAGTATCTTTAATTCTGTACACAGTATCACCAAAATAAATTATATCTAATTAATTGAATTTTTTCAATGTATAGTATTTTAATATTATATATTAAAAGGATTTTATTTTTGTGTTATAATAAATTGTATTTAGATTTATTCTAGGGGTGTTATTTTTGACTTATTTAGATTGTGGTTTAGAGCTAATAAATAAAATATCTGATATGGGCTATGAGGCATATTTAGTTGGTGGTGCTATTCGTGATTTATTATTAAATAAGGAATTACATGATATAGATATTACTACATCAATGCCAATTGAGCTAATTGAAAAGAATTTTAATACAGAGGCTAATGGAAAAGATTTTTATAGCTTAACAATTAAATATAAAAAATATAAATTCGAAATAACTCATTTTAGACGTGATTTAGAAACACTTAATCATAGACACCCTATAGTAAGTGATGTTAAAACTTTAAAAGAGGATTCTTTTAGACGTGATTTAACAATAAATCAAATCGCAATGGATAAAAATAAGAATATTATTGATTATCATAATGGTATTGATGATTTAAATAATAAAATTATAAGAATGATAGGAAATCCATTAAAAAGATTTGATGAGGATGCCTTAAGAATATTAAGATGTATTTATTATTATACTAAATTAGATTTTGATTTTGATGATGAAACAAAAGAAGCTATTATTAAATCAAAAGAATTATTAGTATATTTATCTAATGAAAGGTTGTTTTCATATTTTATTAATATATTCTACGATAATAACAAAAAAGGTATTCAATTTATAAAGGATAATAATATATTTGAATATGTATTAGAATATAAAAGATTAGCAGACATATTTGATATTAAATATGATAAGGATGATTTAGTATTTTATTATTACTTAAAATATAATTCATATTTAAAAATAACATCAAAGGAAGATAAGAAACTTTGTAAGAAATTAGATATATTAATTAATTCTAATTTTTCAAATTACAGCTTATATTTATATAAGAATGAATATAAGAGATTAAAGAATGTTTTATTTAATTTAGGATATGATACTAAATCAATAGATTTAAAAATTAAAAAGCTCGTAATAAAAAATGATTCTGATTTAAGGTTAAATAATAGTGAAATGTCTAATATTATTAAATCTAATAAGAAACAATTATTTATTGAAAGAGTAAAAGAATTAATATTAGAGAATAGAATTAATAATACTAAAGAAGATATAGAATCTATATTAAATGAAAAGATTAAAGCATATATTGATTCATTTGAATATATTACTATTTTATTAAGTAAGGATGTATATGAAATCAATAAAGAATTCTATTTAGAAATCGATGTTAATAATAAAATTAAATTAGAAATAGTAGATTTTTATGAGGAAAATGAATTCTTTAAATATGTAGCTAAATTTGATAATAGAATAGAATTACATAAAGAATATTATATTACTGATGGTATTAATAGAGGCCTACTTAGAAGTGGAAGTATTATAAGAACTTTAGAATTTGAAAACAAATTTAAATATGATGGTCCACTAGGCTTTGTTTATACTAAAGAATATACTGATTTTTATATTTGGACACCAGTAGCCAAGGAATTAGTTTTAGAATTATATAATGATGATGTTACTAAAAGATATAATTTAGAGATTAATGAATTAGGCGTATGGCATATAAGAATTAATGGTGATTTAGAAGGCTTTGGATATTTATTCTATGTTAGAGTTTTTGAAGAATTAGAATTAATATTAGATCCATATGCTATATCTAGTGCAGAAAATCATAAATATAATTATATAGTAGATAAGAATAAATTCTATAAAATGAAGTATAACAAACCAAGTTTTAGTGGAAGATATACAGATTCAATTATTTATGAGGCAAGTATTAGAGATATGACATCTGAAATTAAAGGTAATTATTTAGATTTAGTTGATTCACCTAAATTAGATGGTATACCTACAGGTATTGAATATATTAAATCATTAGGTATAACTCACGTTCAATTGTTACCTACATATGACTTTTATGGTGTTGATGATAATGATAAAAATAGATTATATAACTGGGGATATAATCCACTTCAATATTTCGTGCCAAGCGGTTGGTATAGTGAAAAGCCAAATGATCCATATTCAAGAATTAATGAAAAGCTTATGCTTATTGACGAATTCCATAAAAATGGAATTAGAGTTAATTTAGATGTTGTCTTTAATCATATATTTATGGCAAATATCCATGGCTTTGAAAAGCTTTTACCTGGATATTCATTTAGATATGAACCAGATGGTAGATTATCTAATGCCTCAGGCTGTGGTAATGTACTCGCAACAGAGAGATATCAAAATAGAAGATTTATAATCGATGTATTAAAATATTATGCTACATATTTCAATATATCAGGCTTTAGATTTGATTTAATGGGCTTATTAGATATAGATACATTAAATGAAGCCAAGACAGAATTATATAAAATAGATAATACTATTATGCTATATGGTGAAGGCTGGGATATGCATAATCCACTACCTCAAGAATTAAGACCTACCTCATTTAATCATTTTAAAATGCCAGGATATGCATTCTTTAATGATAGATTTAGAGATGAAATCCGTGGTAGTCAGTGGGGTGGGCAAAGAGGATATGCTTATTTTAATGAATATAATTCATTTAATTTAAGACATTTAATTACAGGCTCTTGTCTAGATTATTATAAATTTAATAATCCAAATCAAAGTATTAATTATGTTGAATGTCATGATAATTATACATTCTATGATTTTGGTGTTAGAGTTTTAAGAGAAAATGAATATAAGGTATTAGATGCCTCAAGGCTTGCGATACAAATTGTATTAATTTCTTTAGGTGTTCCTTTTATTCATGCTGGTGAAGAGTTCTTTAGAACTAAAAATGGTGTAGAAAATTCATATAAATCTAGAGGTAATGTAAATAGATTTGATTATGCTAGAAGAAATAAATATATTGATAATGTTAAAATGGTATCTGATTTAATATCTATTAGAAAAGAATATTCTATTTTTAGATTAGATAATCCACTAGAAATTTATAAAAAGATTCATGTATTAGATGGTCTTTTAGGACATAAGGTAGAAGCATTCATTTTTGAAGATACAAAATGTGATTTATTTGTTATAATTAAAAATGATTATTTAGAAATTAATTTAGAATTATTAGATACAACTATGATATTTGATAGTTTTAAGAAGGTATCTACTAAGGGTAATAATTATATAGTTTCATCACCTGGTGTATATATCTTTAGAAAGGAAAAATAAAATGTTTGTAATAGGTAAGGTTATAGGTATTAATACCTCAGACAATTTATTTAATATAGTTGTAGAGGATGTAGAAAAGAAGACCTTTAATTTAAAAATAGAAGAAGAAAATGGTAAAAATATAAGAATTAATGAAACATATGAATTTGAATTAAAGGTATTAGATGGTGAAAGAATTCATTATTATATTACTTCATATACTAATGCCAAAGAATTTGAATTTAAAAAGAAAAGTGATACTTTAAGACATTTTTATAATTCTAGTCCTCTATCACTAGAAGATTCTGAAAAAGAAATTAATAAATACATTGCATTAATAGATAATAAAATATTAAAGGATATTACTAAAGAGATATTAAAGAAGTATCATGATGATTTTTATATTTATCCAGCAGCAACTAGAATGCATCATGCATATATAGGTGGATTATCTTATCATAGTATAGGCATGCTACATTTAGCTGAAAGCTTAATAAATATTTATCCATATTTAAAAAAGGATTATTTATATTCTGCAATAATATTGCATGATATTTGTAAAATAAATGAATTAACAGAAGAGGTTTTCCCTCAATATACACCAAAGGGTCAATTGATTGGTCACTTAGTTTTAGGTGCTATTGAAGTTAATGAGGCCGCAAATAAATTAGGCTATAAGGATACAAATGAAGTAATGGTTTTAGAGCATATGCTTGTATCTCATCATGGTATTCCTCAATATGGTGCTTGTAAAAAGCCATTAACTGCAGAAGCATTAATGTTATGGTATATTGATTCAATTGATTCTAAGTTTGTTACTTTAGAAAAAGAATTAGAAAATACTAATGTAGAAGAATTTACTCAGGCAATAGGTGTATTAGAGAAAACTAAATTCTATAAAATATGATTTGAAATAATTTATTGAATATTTTTAATAAATGTCATATAATAACTATGTTTATAAAAGCTTTGATAAGGACCGTAGTAGATTATTGTTTCTTTAAGAGAGGAAGGTATATGGTGAAATCCTTCTAAGAAATATTCTATGAATTCACCCTTTATGCTGGCACTAATCATGCCCGTTCGTCGCGTTAAGATGAAATTGAGTGCTATATAATTATCTATATAGAACTAAGGTGGTACCGCGATAATTCGTCCTTAGAGATTTTAATCTTTAAGGATTTTTTATATTGTAAAGGAGAAAATGATTATGGATGAAATGAAAATGTTAGATGAAGTTGAAGTTAATTGTGAAAATGATTTAGAATCTATTAATGATTTAAATGAACTTCAACAAAAGAAGGCCCTATATTTAGGTAAGAAGGGACCTCTTGCGAATATAATGGCTTCAATGAAAAATCTTACTGTAGAAGCAAAAAAAGAATTAGGTATGAGAACTAATAAGATTAAGCAATCTTTAGAAGCTAAATTTGAAGCTAAAAGAAAAGCAATCGAGGATATGATTGTATATAAAAAGCTTGAAAGTGAAACTATTGATGTTACATTACCTGGTTATAAATTACCTACAGGTGGAATCCATCCTTTATATCAAACAGTAATGGATTTAGAGGATTTATATATTGGTATGGGATATAAGGTTGCAGAAGGACCTGAAATTGAAACTGATGAATATTGTTTCGAAAAATTAAATTTACCAAAGGGACATCCTGCACGTGATATGCAAGATACATTCTATATTAATCCTGAATTATTATTAAGAAGTCAAACATCTCCAGTTCAGGTTAGAACTATGCTTGAAAATAATGGTAAGCCTATTAAGATTATTTGTCCTGGTAAGGTTTATAGAAGAGATGCCGATGATGCGACTCACTCACATCAATTTATGCAATGTGAAGGATTAGTTTTAGGTAAGGATATTACTATGGCTGATTTAAAGGGTGCTTTACTTGAAATGGTAAGAAAAATGTTTGATAAGGATAGACAAATTAGACTTCGTCCTTCATTCTTCCCATTTACTGAACCATCAGTTGAAGTAGATGTTTCATGTGGTATTTGTGGCGGTAAGGGTTGTCCTACTTGTAAAAATACTGGTTGGATTGAAATATTAGGTGCTGGTATGGTTAATGATAATGTATTAAGAATGTCAGGATATGATCCTAAAGAAATTCAAGGATTTGCGTTTGGTATTGGTGTTGAACGTATTACAATGCTTAAATATAAAATTGATGATATTCGTAATTTCTATACAAATGATTTAAGATTTTTAAATCAATTCAAGGAGGAAAAGTAATATGAGAGTTTCTAAGAATTGGTTAAGTGAATATATTGATTTAAGTAAATATTCTGATAGTGAATTATTTAAACAAATCAATTTCCATATTAATGAAATTGAATCATACAAGCCTATGGTTAACGCTACTAATTTAACAGTTGGTAGAGTACTTGAATGTGTTAAGCATCCTGATAGTGATCACTTACATGTTTGTAAGGTTGAAGTAGGTAATAATGAAGTATTACAAATTGTGTGTGGAGCACCAAATGTTGATAAGGATGAGCTTGTAATAGTTGCATTAGTTGGTGCCCTATTACAAGGTGAATTTAAAATTAAACCATCAAAGATTCGTGGTGTTGAATCTAATGGTATGTTATGTTCATTACAAGAATTAGGTATTGAAGAAAAATATGTACCTGAAGCATATAAAAATGGTATTTATAATTTTAAAGAAGGTACTGTTAAGCCAGGAGATGATCCATTAAAGGCATTAGGATTAGATGATACAGTAATAGATTTAGAATTAACATCAAATAGAAGTGATTTATTATCTATTGAAGGTGTTGCATATGATTTAGCTGCAGCTTTAAATGAAAAGATTAATATTAAAAAGGTTAATCTAGATTTAATTGATAAGAAAAATCCTATTAGTGTTAAGGTAGATACTAATAATTGTTATAAATATTTACTTCGTTATGTCGAAGGTGTAAAAATTAAAGAATCTCCTATGTGGATGAAAGCACGTTTAGTCGCATCTGGAATTAGACCAATTAATAATGTTGTAGATATTACAAATTATGTATTAATGGAGCTTGGTCAACCACTTCATTCATTTGATGCAGATAAGCTTGGAAATACTATTTTAGTAAGACAAGCAAATAATGGTGAAAAGCTTGTAACACTTGATAATATTGAAAGAAGCTTAGTTGATACTGATATAGTTATTACAAATGGAAAAGATCCTATTTGTGTTGCTGGTGTTATGGGTGGCTTATCAACAGAGGTTGATAATAACACAAAGAATATAGCACTTGAGGCTGCATATTTTGAACCACTTTCTATTAGAAAAACATCAACTAGATTAGGCTTAAAGAGCGAATCATCTATTCGTTTTGAACGTAAAATAGATTATGATAGAGTAGAAAGAGCTCTAGATTATGCATGTGAATTATTAATTAAATATGCAGATGCTAAAGTATATAAAGAAGTATCATCTGATATTAAGGTTACACTTCCTAAAAAATATGTTACAATTAATGCAGAAAAGATTAATAGTGTATTAGGTACAGATTTATCTGATAAATATGTTAATGAAATATTTGATAGATTAAATTATACATATGAAAAGAATAATCTTGATTATAAGATTTTAATTCCATCAAGAAGAATGGATTTAGAAGAATCTTGCCAAGATATTATTGAAGATGTTGCAAGAATTAATGGATATGATAATATTCCAACAACTATCGCAAAAACACGTGATAGAGGCTATTTAACATATTCTCAAAAGCGTATTAGACTTGTAAGACAAATTCTTGCGTATATGGGTTTAAATGAAGTAGTTAACTATTCTTTAATTAAAGAAAGTGATTTAGGTTTATATTTAAGTGATGATGATTTAAAAGAACCTGTAAAGGTATTAATGCCATTAACAGAAGATAGAGCAGTAATGCGTGAAATGCTATTAAATGGTGTTATTGAAAATATCGCATATAATAGAGCAAGAAAAAATGATGATATTTCAATTTTTGAAATTGGTAATGTTCATACAAAGGATAAGGAAGTAATGCATTTAGCTATCGCATTAAATGGTGTTACTGCATCACAAGAATGGCATGGCGATAGAGTAGTAGCTGGCTTCTATATTTTAAAAGGTATTATTGAATCATTATTTGAAAAACTAAATTTCAGTGTATCTTATCAAAAAACAAATGATGTTAAATCTTTCCATCCTGGTAGATCTGCATATATTTACCATGGTAAGAATAGAATTGGTATCATTGGTGAATTACATCCAAGATTTGCAAAAGATCATGATTGTAAGGGTACTGTGGCATTAGAAATTGATTTAACAGACTTAATTAATGAGAATAATGGATTAAAATATGAATCTATTAATAAATTCCCATCTGTTACACGTGATATCGCTATAGTAGTTAAACAAGATATTAGTGCAGATATGGTATTAAATGTTATTAAAAATACTGGAAAGAAGAGTATTTCTAATATTAAGTTATTTGACCTTTATACAGGTGAAAATGTAGGTAGTGATGAAAAATCACTTGCCTTCTCAATTACATTTGAAGATAAGACAAAGACTTTAGAAACTAAGGAAGTTGACGAATTAGTTGAAAGAATCTTAAATAAATTATCTAAGGAATTAAATGCTAGATTAAGATAGGAGAAATTATGCAAAGTATCTATAATTTTAGTGAGGATGATTTTAAGAATTATTTAGTCTCTAATGGCGAAAAGCCATTTAGAGCTAAACAATTGATTGAATGGGTATACCGTCATAAAATAGAATCATTCGATGAAATCACTAATATGAAAAAGGATTTTATAGAAAAACTAAAAAATGAATTTGTTATAGATTCATTTGAATGTGTAAAATGCCAAAAGTCATCTGATGGTACTATGAAATTTTTATTTAGATTAAGTGATGGTAATTTAATAGAATCAGTATTAATGAATAATGATTATGGATACAGCATTTGTGTTACAACTGAGGTTGGCTGTAATATGGGATGTGAATTTTGTGCATCTGGAATGAAAAAGAAATTAAGAGATTTAAACACATCTGAAATCGTATTACAGATAATAATGGTTGAAAAAATTGCCAAAATTAAAATCAGTCATATTGTTATTATGGGTATTGGTGAGCCATTTGATAATTATGATAACGTAATTAGGTTTATTAAAATAGTTAATAATCCTTTAGGCCTTGAAATAGGTCAAAGACATATAACTGTTTCAACTTGTGGCTTAGTACCAAAAATATATGAATTCTCTGATTTTGATTTACAAGTAAATTTAGCAATTAGTCTTCATGCATCTAATAATGAAATTAGAAGTCAAATAATGAAGATTAATAATAGATATAAAATAGAAGAAATCATAGAAGCTATAAAATATTATATAGATAAAACAAATAGAAGAGTAACTATTGAATATATTTTACTTAGTGGTATAAATGATACTACAACATGTGCTAATGAATTATGTGATTTATTACATGGATTAAATATATATGTTAATTTAATTCCTTATAATGAAGTAATTGAAAAGCCATTTAAAAGAAGTAAAAAAGAAGATATGCAAAAGTTCTATGATATACTTAAAAAGCGTCATATTAATGTCCAGCTAAGAAGAGAGCAAGGATCAGATATTGACGCAGCATGCGGTCAATTACGTTCAAAACAAATGAAAAAAGAGGAACTATGAAGGGAAGAATAATTAATCTTAATGGTGGGGTATATAAGGTTATATTAGATGATGGTAATACTATTAGTGTAAAAGCTCGTGGTAAATTAAGATATTCTAAACAATATATCCAAAACCAAAAATCTGATAGTAAAAAGATGGCACCACAAATGGTTAAATTATCACCAAAGGTTGGTGATATAGTAACTATTGAAAATGATCTTATTTCATCATTTGAAACAAGAAAAAATAGTTTAATTAGACCAGATATAGCTAACGTTGACCAAATACTTTTAGTTTTTGCCGCAAAGAATCCTGATTTTTCTTTTCTTTTGTTAGATTTATTCATTATAAATATAATAAAGAATAAGATTAATCCAGTAATTGTCGTTACAAAAAAAGATAAATTAAATGAATTAGAATTAAATGAATTAAAAAACAAATTATCATATTATAATAAATTAGGCTATGATACTTATTTTGTAAATAGCTTAGAATCTGATGGTACTGAATTAGTTGATAAAATATTAGATAATAAAATTACTATTCTTGCAGGACAAACAGGCGCAGGAAAGTCATCTTTAATAAATGCTTTAATTCCTGGTTTCAATTTAGAAACACAAGAAATATCTGAAGCCTTAGGTAGAGGTAAGCATACGACTCGCGAGATTAGTTTATATCCATATAAAAATGGATATATAGGTGATACTCCAGGCTTTTCTAAATTAGATTTATTGGGGATTGAATTAAAAGAATTAAAGGACTTATTTGTCGAATTTAAGGATTGTCATTGTAAATTTAATGACTGTATGCACCAAGAAAAATCACTAGGCTGTCAGGTAATTGAAAATGTTAATAATGGCAATATCTTAAAATCAAGATATGATAATTATATTAAGCTTTATAATGAGCTAAAAAATAAGTAGAGGTAAATTATGGATGTTTCTATTTCAATATTAAGTGTAGATTATAAAAAGGTAGAAGAAAAATTAAAGGATGCCTTTAATTATGTTGATTATGTGCATTTAGATATAATGGATGGTGAATTTGTTCCAAATATTTCATTTGGACCATCTTTTGTTAAATCAATTAGAGAGATTAATAAAAATGTTCCATTTGATACACATTTAATGATTATGCATCCTCAAAATTATATTAAGCAATTTGCAGAAGCAGGAAGCCAATACATTACATTCCATGTTGAGGCAGATTGTAATGTATTAAAAACAATTGAATTAATTAAAAGCTATAATGTCAAAGCGGGTATTTCAATTAAGCCAAACACGAGTGTAAATGAAATAAAAGAATACTTACCATATGTAGATATGGTATTAGTAATGTCTGTTGAGCCTGGCTTTGGTGGTCAAAAGTTTATGGATATATCAATTGATAAAGTTAAAGAATTAAAAGAATTAAGAGAATTAAATCATTATCATTATTTAATAAATATTGATGGTGGCATTAATGGAAACACAGCACCACTAATTTCAAAATATGTTGATATGGCTGTGTCTGGATCTTATTTATGTGATTATCCAGATCCAAAAGAAAGAATAGATATTTTACATAATTTATAAAAAGAAAATCACGAATCATTTATTTTGATTCGTGATTTTTTTTCCTTTATAAAGCAAAAAAACTAGCTAGGCTAGTTAAATGCGTTAATTCTTTTTAGCTTAATTAACTTAAGCTCTTTCAATGTTACCCTTCTTTAAAGCTCTTGCAGAAATCTTAACCTTCTTAACATTTCCGTTTTCGTCTTTAATACGTACAGTTTGAAGGTTAGCCTTCCAAGTACGACGAGTAGCATTTAAAGCATGTGATCTTTTGTTACCAGTAACAGTTGTTTTACCAGTAATATAACATCTTGCCATAAATATTACCTCCTAATTAAAAATAATCAGCCCTTATATTGTATATTAATATTTGAAATAATGCAAGAAAAAATTTAATTTTTAAAATATTTTATTGAAATCCCAAGAAAACTTCAAAAATAATAATAGGTATAATACCTATTTTCGGCCTTTTAGGCTATCTATTTGTTTGACATTGAGGGGCAAAAGTGATATAGTTTAAAAGTGATATAGTTTATATATATTGTTGTTAGGGGGGATTTAGACAACAATTTAATTATTTTGAATAGTTTGAAAGGATTGATATTTTTACAAAAAAATTTAATCTTTTATTTTAAATAAAAGTCAACTTAGGTATAACCTAATTACATATATTATTTTATTATTTAGGAGGATCACACATGAGTGTTGTTCAAATAGATGTTGCGCTATTTAGACGTATGGTCATAAATGGTGCCATTAATTTAAAGAATCATCATGCTGAGGTTGATGGTTTAAATGTGTTCCCTGTCCCTGATGGAGATACTGGTACAAATATGAGTATGACAGTTACTTCAGGCATTAGAGAAATTGAAAATTGTGAGTCGTCATCAATTATAGATAACGCTAAAGTTTTATCAAGAGGTGCTTTAATGGGTGCTCGTGGTAACTCAGGAGTTATCCTATCACAATTTTTCAGAGGTATTTATGTCGGCCTTAAAGACATACAACATAATTATTTAGATGTTAAAGATTTTATGAATTGCTTATCATCTGGATGCAAGGTTGCTTATAAAGCAGTTATGGAACCAGTTGAAGGTACAGTATTAACAGTAGTTAGAGTTTCAGCTGAAGAAACTGAAGCTCATTTAGATGAATTTAAAACAATAGATGATATTTTAGATTTCTATTATAAGAGTGCTTTAAGAACATTAGATAAGACACCTGATTTATTACCAGTATTAAAAGAAGCTGGTGTAGTAGATTCTGGTGGTGCAGGCTTCTGTAGATTCGTTGAAGGTATGCTACTTGCCTTAAAGGGTCAAATCCTTGAGGTAGAGGATGCTACTAAGAAAAAACAAAAGACCGAAGAACAAAAGAAGGATTCAAAATACTTCTATGTTACTGATTTACAAGTAGAGCTTAAAAAGCCTGAATCATTTGAGATTAAAGAATTAATTGCAGCTTTATCATTACTTGGTGAAAATGTTAATGTTGAAAAGAAGGATAATTTAGTATTTGTAAATGTTAACACAGATAGACCTGGTAGAGTTATTGAAATTTGTCAAAAACAAGGCGAATTTATATCTTTCAAAATTGAAAATACAAAGGTTAGCCAAACTGAATCTTCTGAAAAGAAGGAAGAGCCTAAAAAGCCTTTTGCATTAATTAGTGTATGCTTCGGTGATGGTATCGTTAATGTATTTAAGGAGCTTGGTGTTGATTATGTAATCGAAGGTGGTCAAACAATGAACCCTTCTACAGAATCATTTGTTGAAGCTATTAAGAAGGTTAATGCTAAAAATGTAATTATCATTCCTAATAATGGTAATGTTGTTATGGCAGCTAAACAAGCAGCTTCACTTGTATCTGGCTCAAGAGTTGAGGTTTTACCTGCAAAGACAATTTCACAAGGATTTGCATCATTAGTTAATTATAATCCTGAAGCTTCAATTGAAGAAAATGTTGAAAATATGACAGCTCAAATTGAGCATGTTAAAACAGGTGAATTAACTTATTCAATTAGAGATACTGAAATTAAGGGTGTTAAGATTTCATCTGGTGATTTCATGGGTATCGCTGAGGGCGAAATTGTTGTTTCAACTAAATCAAAAGAAGAATGTCTTAATACTTTAATTAAGACTATCGTTGATGAAGAATCAGAATTAGTAACAGTATTTGTTGGTAAGGATGTTACACCTGATGAACAAGCTAAGGTTACTGAATTTATTGAAAATATTAATCCATCAGTTGATGTTGAAATAATTGAAGGTAATCAAGATATTTATTCATATATAATTGCAGTAGAATAATAATTTATGGGATTGGCGTTGCCAATCCTTTATTTTTAAGGGAAAATTATGGAATTAAAAGAATTAAAGGGTATAGGTAAAATAACACTTGAAAAACTTAATAATGTAGGAATCTATACTATTGATGATTTAATATATAATTTTCCTAAGAATTATGTTGTTTATGAATCATCAGATAATATATATGATAACTTTAATAATATTTTTATTACAGGTATTGTCGATTCAAAAATTCAAATGTTTCGTTTTAGAGGGAAGACATATGTATTTTCATTTTATATAAAGTGGAGAAATGAAAGAGTACTAGTTAAATATTTCTCTACTATATATGTTGGTGTTACAGTTAAACAAAATATGCAAATTAGTTTATATGGTAAATATAATTCAAGAGATAAGTATTTTTCTTGTAAAAAATTATTTTTATCTGAATTAGAATTTAAAATAGAAAATGAATATAAAATTAATGATTTAAAGGATTCAAAATATAAATCATTAGTTATATCATATTTTAATTCTAATCCTAATATTAATGAAACATTACCTAAAGAAATAATTGATAAATATAAATTATTAAATAATTATGATTATATTTATAAATCTCATGATCCTAAAACAAAGGATGATTTAAAGGAAGTTATAAGAAGAAGAAAATATGAAGAATTCTATTGGTATTCAATGAAATTTGAATATATTAGAAGTAAAAGGTTTAATGTTTTAAAGAAAAATAGAAATATAGATTATTCATTAATTGATGATGTTATAAATAATTTAGATTACAAATTAACAAATGATCAATTAAAGGCTATAAATGATATAAAAGATGATTTTATGAAGGATTATTCTATGAATAGAATAATACAAGGTGATGTTGGTAGTGGTAAAACAATTATCAGTATTATATCAAGTTTGTTGATAGCTAAATCAGGATATCAGGTATCTATAATGTGCCCAACAGAGATACTTGCGAATCAGCATTTAAAATCATTTAAAGAAGTATTAAATAAATATAATTTAGATATAGAATTATATACTTCAAGCCTAAAGGCTAAGGATAAATATGAAATTAATATTAAATTAAGAGAAGGCAAGTGTAATATTGTTATAGGTACACACGCATTAATTTATGATAATGTAATATTTAATAAATTAGGCTTAGTAGTAATTGATGAACAACATAGATTTGGTGTTGAACAACGATTAAAGCTAATAAATAAATTTGAAAATGTCGATTCATTATTCTTATCAGCTACACCTATTCCAAGAACACTTGGATTAACATTATATAGTGATTTAGATATAACATCTATTAAAGAAATGCCAAAGGGAAGAAAAAATGTTATAACTAAAATATTAAATTATAATAATATTGATTCTTTAATGAAATCAATTAAAAATCATATTAATATGGGTGAAAGCTGTTATGTTGTTTGTCCTTTAGTTAATGATAATAATGAATTAGATTATATGGATATATATAGCTGTAAGGAATTATTTTTAAAATATTTTGATGATAATATTTTAGGTTTAATTTATGGTAAAATGAAAAGTGTTGATAAGGATAATGTTATAGCTAATTTTAAATCCGGTCGAATTAAAATATTAATATCTACAACTGTTATCGAGGTTGGTATTAATGTAAAAAGTGCCACAATGATGATTATAATGGATAGTGATTTATTTGGTTTATCAACACTTCATCAATTAAGAGGTAGAGTTGGTAGAAATGATTTACAATCATATTGTATATTAGTAACAAATAAAGAAAACAATGAAAGATTAAATGCATTAGTTAAATATAATGATGGATTTAATATAAGTGAAATGGATTTTAAATTGAGAGGACCTGGAAATTATTTAGGTGAAAGCCAATCAGGCTTTAATTCATTACCTTATGTTTCATTTGAAAATGATATAAATATATTAAAGTGTGCAAAAGAAGATAGTAAAATATATTTTAAAGAGTATAATGAAAGAAGAATTAAATCAAATAAATATGAAAGAATAATTAATGATTTAAATATAGAAATTAATAAAATGAACTAGTATTATATTAATAATAATGCTAAAATTAATAATACTTTGGAGGCTTTTTATGATTAGAATTGGTATAGACGCAAATGGTGGAGATAATGGTGTATTATCTACTGTCCCTGCCGCAATTTCTGCAGTAGAAAAATATAAAGATATAGAAATAACATTATATGGCGATGAAACAAAAATAAAGCCATTATTAACAAAAGACGAAAGAATTAAAATAGTTCATACAGCTGTTACTATGGATATGGGTGAGCATGATCCTGTTAGAGCAGTTAGAACTATGAAAGATTCAAGCTTAGATATGGTTATGTATGCGGCAAAAAATAATGAAGTTGACGCAGTAGTAACATCAGGCCCAACTCAGTGCGTAATTATGGCAGCTCATGTTATTATTAGAAGATTGCCTGGAATGGAACGTGTCGCATTATGTCCAATCGTTCCAAATTATGATAAAAAACCAAGACTATTATTAGATGTTGGTGCGAATGTTGAGCTTCGTCCTGAGCATTTTGGTGAATTTGCAATTTATGCATCTGTAGTAGCTAAGGAAATATTAAATATTGAAAAACCTACTGTTGGCCTATTAAATATTGGATCAGAGCCAGGTAAAGGAAGAGAAATAGATCAAGCTGCATATAAATATTTATCTGAATTAGATGGAATTGATTTTAAGGGTAATATTGAACCTAACCAAATTATTAATTCTCCAACAGATATTATTGTATGTGACGGTTTTACAGGAAATATCGCACTTAAAACATTAGAAGGTACAGCTAAATGTATGGGGACTATTTTAAAAGAAGAAATAGGACACAATATTTTCGCTTTATTTTTAAAGAAAAAATTTAAAAGATTTAAAAAGAGATTTGATTCAAAAGAGGTAGGTGGAGCTATGATTACTGGTATTAAGGTACCTGTAATAAAAGCCCATGGCAATAGTGATGATTATGCATTCTTTAATGCCATTAGACAAGCATATCAAATGGTATCTGGTGATGTCATAAATAAAGTAATTAATAAGCTACCTAAGAAAGAGGATAAAAATGAATAATTTTAGTGAGCTTGAAAAAATATTAGATTATAAATTTAAAGATATTAATCTATTAAAAACAGCTCTAACTCATTCTTCTTATGGAAATGAGCATAATACTGAATTTAATGAAAGAATGGAATTTCTAGGTGATGCAGTATTAGAGCTTGTGACAAGTAAATATTTATATGATTCTCAATCACTTGATGAGGGTGGCTTAACTAAAATTAGAGCCAAAGCTGTATGTGAAAATGCCTTAGATATTTATGCTAATAATATTGGTCTTCCTAAATTTATGTTACTTGGAAAGGGTGAGGAGGCAACAGGCGGAAGAAATAGACCTGCTATTGTGGCTGACTGTATGGAAGCCTTACTTGGAGCAATATTTTTAGATGGTGGACTTGAATGTGTAAATAAAATATATAATAAATTTTTCTTACCATATTTAAATGAAGTAATTAAATTTAAAGATTATAAATCATTATTACAAGAAAAGCTTCAAAGTGAGAAAAGAACTATTAGATATGAAATAGTTAAAGAGGATGGCCCTGCAAATAATAAAACATTTGAGGCTGTAGTTTATATGGATGAAATATTAATGGGTAGGGGTATAGGTAAAACTAAAAAAGAGGCTCAACAGGAAGCTGCTAAATCAGCTTTAGAAAAGGAAGCTCCTCATGCTTAAGAAATTATACAATTCTGGATGGTTTGATTATAGGGAATTTATAATCGATAATCAAAAGAAATTATCACTTACATCAACTGAATCTTTAATTTTAATTCATCTATTAAATAAATATAGATATTCAATAGTATTTGATAAGGATGAATTAAAAGAACATATTAATGTTAGAAAGGATATATTTGAAAATGCCTTAGGTAATTTATTATCTAGAGGCTTATTTGAAATATATTTAAAGGATAGCGATGGCAAATCCTTTGAAGCCTTTAGTATGGATGGCTTTTTTGAAAGAAGTATGGAAATATTAGAGGATAAAATAGTAGTTGATGAGGATACCTTATATACTATTTTAAAAAGCGTATCTAAAGCATTAAACAAGGTTTTAAGTGGTAACGAGGTTGAAATAATTAAATCATTATATATAGATGATAGATATACCTTAGATGATTTTAATTTAGCATTTAGTAAATTAAATGATAAAAAGATTAAAAACATTAGAACCTTAACATTAGAATTAGAAGCCTTAAGAAACAAACCAATAAAAGAATCTAAGCCTCAATTTTTAGATGATTTTTTAAAACAAGTTAAATAATGAATAAAAAAACATCTAATGAAATTCTTTCTTTATTAAAAGAAATCATTAAGAACCCTAAACCCGAATTAAATTTTAATAATAATTATGAATTAATTGTATCTGTTATATTATCTGCTCAAACAACAGATAAAAGAGTAAATGAAATTACTCCAAATTTATTTTTAAAATACAAAGATTATAATTCTTTAGCCCTAGCTAATATTAATGATGTAATTCAAATAATAAAGCCTTTATGAATGTCAAATATTAAAGGAAAAAATATTATTAATATGGCAAAAGAAGTAATTGAATTATATGATGGTATATTACCAAATGATATTGATTCATTAACAAAATTAAGTGGAGTTGGAAGAAAAACCGCAAGTGTTGTTTTAGCATTAGGATTTAACATACCTTCATTTCCTGTTGATACACATTTAATTAGAATGGCAAATGTATTTAAATATGTTAAAAATGAAACGAATCCAATAGTAATTGAAGCATCTTATAAAAAATATATCAATAAAGAGGATTGGATATTAGCTCATCATTTATTTTTGTTGTTTGGAAGATATCATTGTAAAGCAATAAAACCTTTATGTGATGGCTGTAAATTGAATAAATATTGTACAAAAAAGGACTATTCGTAGTCTTTTTTGTTTTTTTTAAATAAAATTTTATGATTATTTGTTAAATTTAGTGTGATTTTAATTGTCAAAAGTAGTTTTTGAGAAAGCAATAAAAGTGATGACACAAAACCAATTTAAAATTAAAATTTTATTAAAGTAGGAGGTTTGTTATGAAAAATTTATTGGTTTTAGAACAACTTAGAAGAATTAAAAGGAGAAAGAACAAAAGAGAAAAATATGATCCGTTAGGCACTGAATTAAAAACAAAAAGAATCAATAAGGATATTACACTTGAAGCTGCAGCTAGAAAAATATGCTCCCTAAGCTATTTAAGTAAGCTTGAAAATAACAAAATAGAGCCTAATTTTTCTATATTAAGAGAGTTATGTGAAAGACAAAACATTACTGAAGATGATATTAATAAGCTTTATGAATCAGGTGTTGAAATTGAAAATGCATTAGCTCTTATGATCAAAGGGAAAGTAAATGAAATTGAAGAGTATTTAAATACATTAAATTTTGAAAATTATAGAATTGATTTAATTAAAATGATATTTCATTTAGCTAAAAAGGATTACGATTTAGCTTTAGTTGATTATGAAAAGCTAATATGTGTTTGTAAAACTATGCTAGATGATGATTTTATTGTTTTTTCATTACTTTGTGGTTTTTTAGATATGGCAACATATAGGTTTGTTGAGGCAATAAACGATGTCATTAATTTGAATTATTATAAACTATCAGAACATAAAGAAATGGCAAGAAATTTAATATTATTTATGTCACTTTCTATAATTGGTAATATTGATTCAATTACATATTACAATAAATTAGAAAGGTATTTTTATAATACATTAGATGTTGAACTTATGAATAATGTTAGATATTTTTTAGGTATTTATTACATTAAGTCTAATTCATTAATTAATTTTAATAACTATATTAAATTAATATCTAATAAGAAACACCAGGAATCATTAATGCTTATGCAAGCATTAGTTAATAAAGATTATTATACAATCTCAAATTATAAAGAAAATGATTTATTAAAGGAAGCTAAATTAATATATTATTATGTTACAGATAGAAATAGATTTAAAGAAGAAGTTAGTAAAATAGATAGTAGATTTTATGATTTTGTATTAGATCCATTATTATTAAATTATTTAGTGTTAGATAATAATGATGATAAATATCAATATATTAATGATGTTATGGTACCATCTTTAGTTAATTCAAAGGATAAAACATTATTAGATTTTGTATTAAAGGAATTAACTACTATCACAACTAATAGAAATATTTATAAGTTATTTACGTATTTATGTGAAAACAAATTCTTTGATATTAAGGTTGGTACATTTGATGAATTATAAAAAGGTATTTATATTCATATTAACAATAAACATATTATTTTTATTTCCTTTTATTAAAATAAAGGCATCTGATATTTGGATTTATGAATGGTTTAATACAAATATTAATATTAATGTTGGTGAATCTGTATATGAATATAAAGATAAGCCATATGCTATATTATATAGAAATTCAGTTCCTTTATCTGATAGTGAAATATCATATGATAGAGAAGGAGATTGGATGTATTATTTAAAAAACGTCAATACTAATAAGGTTGGCTCATATTATGTTTGGTATAAGGCATTTGAAAAGAAATATAAGCCTGGGACATGTAACGGATATAAATGCTTAATTAAATTTAATGTCATAGATAATATTAATCCCTCTGTTAGTGTAATTAATGATGATATCATTTTAAAAAGAGGTGATAGCATAAATTTATTAGATAATATAATATATAAGGATGATTCAGCTTGTGAAATTAAAATTTTAAATGAGCCATCATTTGATAAAATAGGAGTATATGATATTTATTATTTAGTTATTGATGAATATAATAATTCAACCAAAGGTACATTTAAAGTAACTATATATGATGATACAAAGCCTAAGATTTATACTAAATCAGGACTAAATTATATTGATATAGCCCAAAATAGTAATCCTTTATTAAGTGAATATTTTTACGCGATTGATTCTTATGATGGAGATATATCAAATATTATTCAATACCCTAATTTAGACACTAAAAATGTAGGTTCGTATTTATATACTATTAGTGTTACAAATTCTAGTAATATAAAAGAAGAACTAACAGTAACAATTAATATAATAGACGAAATAGAACCTAAAATAGAAGGAGTAGATGATATAATTTTAGATTATTCATTAGATTTTAATAATTATGATTTTAAAAGCTTAATTAATATAATAGATAATAATCCTATTAATTATGATAATTTAATTATTAATCATAATTTAGAAAATAATGTAGGTAATTATAAAATTAATTATGAATATTTTGATGGTTTTTATAAGGTATATAAAGAAATAAACGTTAATTTATTATCATTTAAAAAGCCTGAAATTATAGTTGATGATTTAAAAATATATAAAAATTCCAATGTTAATTTATTAGATTATGTTGAAATAGTAGATGATAGTGATCCTTTAATATATGATAATTTAGATATAGATGATTCAAATGTTAATTATAATAAGGAAGGAATATATGAGGCAAGTATATATGTTATTAATTCAAGTGGGTTATCTAATAATAAAAAAATAAAAATTGATATCATTAATAATAAATCTAATAAGAAAAAAGGGAATGGATTAATAATAGCTTTAGCAATTAATTTAATATTAGTTTGGTCCTTTTTAATTGGTGGCGTAATATTTGTAATAATACTATTTAAAAAAAGAAAAAAGATTTAATGATAATTAAATCATAATGTAGTAAAATACAAATATGAAGGTGATTTAATTGAAGGGATTTCTATATGGTAAAACTGAATATAGTATAATGAATTCATTAAATCGCATCGACGATTATATTAATTATGCTAAAAATAATAATTTTGATTATTTATCGATAACAGATAATAATCTTTTTGGTGCATTTAAATTTTATAAAAAATGTAAAGAAATGAATATTAAACCAATAATTGGTATCGATTTAAATTTTAATTATCAAAATAATAATATTAATGTTTTAATATATCCTAAAAACAATTTAGGATATAAAGAAGTCGTTAATTTAGTTACTGATTATAATTATAATAAGGTACTTGATTTAAATGTGTTAGATAACATTAAAGATAATAATGTTATTATATTTCCATTTTATGATAATTTATTAGAAGTATTATTTAATTCAAATAAATTAAATGAATTAAATGATTTATTATCATATATTTATAAAATTGATTCATATATTGGTATTTCATATACAAATAGAATTAATAATATAAATTTAGATTTATTTATTAAGCATATAGAAAATGAATATATTAAATATATTCCAATTCATAAATCGTTGTATCTACTAAAGGATGATATAACTGCATATTCATTATTAATTAATACAAATATAGATAATGATTTTGATTATTCATTTATTATTAATCCCAAATCAAGCGAATTACTTGATAATATTATTAATTCAATTAATGTAGATGTTTTTAATAATAAAATAGCCTTACCTAAATTTTTAGATACAAAAGGCATGTCATCTTTTAAATATTTATCTGAATTATGTATGAAGGGTTTAATTAAAAGAGGCTTTGGAAATGTTTTAGAATATAAAGACAGACTTAATTATGAGCTTAATATAATTCATAATATGGGCTTCGATGATTATTTTTTAATAGTTTGGGATTTTATTAAATATGCAAAATTAAATGATATATTAGTTGGCCCAGGACGTGGTAGTGCGTGCTCAAGCTTAGTTGCGTATACGTTAGGTATAATTGAGGTTGATCCAGTAAAGAATAATTTAGTTTTCGAAAGATTCTTAAATCCTGAAAGAGTTTCAATGCCAGATATTGATACCGATTTCCCAGATAATAAAAGAGAATTAGTAATCAATTATGTAAAGAATAAATATGGCATTAATCATGTTTGTGGCATAGTTACTTTTGATAGAATGAAAATTAAATCTGCTATAAGCTTTGTTAGCGATAAATTAAAAATAGATAATAAAAGAATAAAAAGATTAAATGAAGCTATAGATGAATATGGATATGATTATGTTTTAAATTATTACAAATCTGATGATGAAATTTATAAACTATTATTAATTTCAAAAAAATTTGACAATTTAATCACACACACATCAACTCATCCATCAGGTATAATAATTTCAAATGCTAATTTATTAGATTTTATTCCTATGATGAAAGGTTCTAATGATATTTTTCAAGCAACCTTTGAATCATATGAGCTTGAGGAATTAGGCTTATTAAAAATGGATTTTTTAAGCTTAAAATATTTATCATTATTAAAAGAAATGATGGATTCTTTAAATAATTTTAATGCTAAAAGCTTAAGAGAATTAAATTTATGCGATCCGAAGGTTTTAAAAATATATCAGGATGCGGATACATCAGGTATATTTCAATTTGAATCACCTGGTATGAGAGATAATTTAAGATTGTTACATCCAACATCATTTAATGATTTAGTATCCTTAAATGCTTTATATAGACCGGGTCCAATGGATGAAATTCCTGAATTTATAAAAAGAAAAAATGAAAATAAATTTGATTGTTACCACAAGGATTTAGAACCAATATTAAGTGAATCTTATGGTATTATTGTATATCAGGAGCAGGTAATGGCTATAGCTAAAAAGCTATCTAATTTCACATTAGGAGAAGCTGATTTATTAAGAAGAGCTATTTCAAAAAAGAACGATGATATATTAAATAAATTAAAAGATAAATTTTATACTGGAGCTATAAAAAACGGTTATTCAAAGGAATTAATTGATAAAATATATGATGCAATATCTAAATTTGTAAAATATGGATTTAATAAAGCTCATAGCTTTGGTTACACATTATTATCATATCAGATAGCATGGTTTAAGGCTTATCATTTAGATATATATATGAAAGTTACATTAAATAATTGTAACTCAAATGTATTAGATAGAACAAAACAAATAATATATGCTAAGGGTAAGGGCTTAAAAATATATCCACCAAACATTAATATCTCAAGCGATAATTATGTAATTAATAATGGAATTATTTATTTGCCATTATCTGCAATTTCAAATATAGGAAAGAATACAGTAGATAATATATTAAAAGAAAGAAATAATAATTTATTTAAATCATTTGATGATTTTAAACTAAGAGTTAAAGGTATTTCTAATATTGAATTAGAAAATTTAATATTTAGTGGTGCGTTTGATCAATTTAATATTAAAAAAATAGAATTAGTTGAAAAAATAAATGATATCCAACAGGTGTTTATGCAATTCATTAATAAGGCAGGCACTAAAGAAGAATATGATTTTAATTATTTAAAAGAAAAAGAATTTAATGTATTAGGATATAATTTCAAATATAATTTATTTATTAACGCATCTGAATTAGAAAAGAAATTTAAGGCAATAAATATCAATAAAATGAAATATAATAATTATTATAATGTAATTATTTCATTTACAGATATTAAAGAAATAAAAACAAAAAATAATGATTATATGCTAGTTGGAAAAATCTCAGATAGATTTAATGAAATTAAATTTGTTTTGTTTCCTGAAGATTATATGATGCAAAATACTAAAATAGAAAAGGATAAATTATATTTAGTAAATGGTCAATTAAGAAAAGATAACAAAGGTGAAACAAGTTTTGTTATAAATAGAATTACATATATTTAATATAAAGCTTCTAATAATTAGTTAGAGGCTTTTTTCTGTTGACAAGGATATAATAATAGTATTATAATATAGTTGAACAGTTATTCAACTGTTTAATGCAGGAGGTATTATTATGATAACAAAAATAGTAAGATTTAAAAATTTATGTTGTGCTAATTGTGCAAATAAAATAGAAAAGAAGCTTAATAAGATTAAAGGAGTTAATGCGACTATGTCATATGTTGCAGGTAAGATAATGCTAGAGCTTGATGATATAAGCTTATATGATGAATGTATTAAGGTTTGTAAGGAAGTAGAACCAGATATTGTGGTGATTGAATAATGAATAAGAATAAAATACTAATTATTAGAATATGTATTTCTTTAATATTCTTCATTATTGGTATTATATTAGAATATAAATTAGATAATTCAATTAGAAGTGAATTGATATATTTATCTTTTTATATTGTTAGCTATTTAATAGTAGGTATTAATGTTTTATTTAGAGCGATTATCAATATTTTTAAGGGTAAATTATTAGATGAATGCTTCTTAATGACAATAGCTACTATTGGTGCTTTTTTAATGAGATTATTTAATGATTATGAATATAAAGAAGCAGTAGCTATTATGATATTTTATCAAATAGGTGAGGTATTTGAAGGAATCGCAGTTGAAAGAAGTAAAAATAAAATATTAGATACCTTAAAATTAACTGACACAAAAACAACATTAATTGATGGTACTATTAAGGATGCAAAAGATGTTAATGTTGGTGATATATTATTAATTAAGCCTGGAGAGATGGTTTTACTTGATGGTATAAGTATGACAAATGGGTTGATTAATACTGAATCACTTACTGGTGAATCAATAGATATAGATATTAATGTTGGTGATGTTATTTTATCAGGTTCTATTAATAGAACTATACCTATTAATTTAGAGGTTACAAAAAGATATGAAGAATCTACTCAAACTAAGATATTAGATTTAGTTGAGAATGCGACTATGTATAAATCAAAATCTGAAAAATTTATATCTAAGTTTGCAAGAGTTTATACTCCCATTGTCGTTATAATTGCATTATTGTTAGCTATAGGTTTTCCGACTATTTTAGGGTTTATTCATGGTTTTAGCTTTAGTGATTATAGAGTATTTATTAAAGAAAGTATTATATGCTTAGTAATATCTTGTCCTTGTGCACTTGTTGTATCTATTCCTTTAACTTATTTTTCTTCAGTTGGTGCAATTGCAAGGAAAAAAATAATTGTAAAAGGTAGCTCTCATATAGAAAATTTAAGCTTAGTTGATACGGTAATATTAGATAAAACAGGTACATTAACTAAAGGTGAATTTAATGTATCAAATATTATAGGAGATAATAAAGAAGAATTAATTAAAATAGCTAAGGGACTAGAAATTAATTCAACACATCCTTTAGCAAAAGCTATTAATTTATTAGATGGTATACCATATAAATTTGATATTGAAGAGGCAATAGGCTTTGGCATTATTGGTAAAATGAATAATGATACATACATTTTAGGAAGTAAAAAGCTATTACATAGATATAATATTGATGTTTTAGATAATGAACAAATTGGATCAAGGCTATATATTGCTAAAAATGATAAGCATATTGGTACTATTGTATTAGAAGATAAGATAAAAGAAGAGGCATTTGATGTCATTAATAAATTACAGGAAAAGAATATTAGAATTGTTGTTTTATCAGGTGATACATTAGGTAGTGTTAAATCTTTATGTGATAGATTAAATATAAAAGAATATTATTATCAATTATTACCTGAGGAAAAGGTCAATATTTTATCAAATATTTTAAAGGATAATAATACCAAAAAGGTATTATATACAGGCGATGGTATTAATGATGCCCCAGTATTAGAAATAGCAGATATTGGAGTTTCTATGGGAGCTTTAGGTTCAGATAGTGCAATTGAGGCATCTGATATTGTATTATTAAATGATGATTTAAATTCAATTCCATTATTATTAAATCATTCTAAAAGAACTAAGATTATAGTATATGAAAATATATTTATTTCATTATTTGTTAAAATAATTATTTTAATATTATCAATTGTATCTGTGTTTTATGATAAATTTGAATTACCTATGTTTATAGCTATTTTTGGCGATGTTGGTATTTTAATTCTTGCGATATTAAATTCATTAAGAGCATTTAAAATTAAAGAATAATTTAGTTTATTTGGGAGCTTATGCTCCTTTTTAAATTATAAATATTTATTTATTAATAAATAGATTTCTAATTATAGGAAAACATTATCACAAAAAAATTAAATCATTAATATTTATTTTAATTTTCTTTATGATATAATTATTGGTAGAAAGTCATTATTGTGGAGGTTCATTATAATTATGGCAAAGAAAAGTGTAAAAGACTTAAATGTTAAAGGTAAAAAGGTATTAATCCGTGTAGACTTCAACGTACCAATGAAAGATGGCGTTATTACAGATGATACACGTGTAAGAGCTGCATTACCAACTATCAAGTATGTAATTGATAATGGTGGTAAGGCAATAGTATTCTCTCATTTAGGAAGAGTTAAATGTGCAGAAGATATTAAGAAAAATGATATCGCACCAGTTGCAAAGAAGTTAGAAGAATTAATTGGTAAGAAGGTTATCTTCATTAACCAAACTAAGGGCAAGGAATTAGAAGATGCTTGTAAGGCATTAAAGGATGGAGAAATCCTTATGTTCCAAAATACAAGATATGAAGATTTCGATCTAAATGCTAATAAGGAAACTAAGAAGGAATCTAAAAATGATCCTGAATTAGGTGCTTATTGGGCAAGCCTTGGTGATGTATTTATCAATGATGCGTTTGGTACAGCACATAGAGCTGCTGCATCTAATGTAGGTATCGCATCTAATGTTAAAGAAACAGCTGCTGGTTTCTTATTGGAAAAAGAAATCAACTTCATCGGTGGTGCAGTTGATAATCCAAAGAGACCTTATGTTGCAATCCTTGGTGGTTCTAAGGTTTCTGATAAGATTGGTGTAATTGAAGCATTAATCTCTAAAGCTGATAAGGTTTTAGTTGGTGGTGCTATGATGTTTACATTCTTAAAGAGTCAAGGCAAGAATATTGGTGCTTCTCGTTGCGAAGACGAAGAATTCCAAAAGCTTGCAAGCGACCTATTAGCTAAAGCAAATGGTAAGATTATTTTACCAGTTGATGCAGTAGTTAATAAAGCATTTGAAGATACTAAGGGTGTTGCTAAATCAGTTGATGCATTTGATGCTGATGATATGGGCTTAGATATCGGTCCTAAGACATTAGAATTATTCAAGAAGGAATTAGCTGGTGCTAAGACTGTTGTTTGGAATGGACCTATGGGTGTATTCGAAATGAAAAATTATGCCGCAGGTACTATTGGTGTTTGTGAGTTACTTGCTAACTTAACAAAAGAAGGTGCTGCTACTATTATCGGTGGTGGTGATTCAGCTGCAGCTGCAGAGCAATTAGGTTATGCATCTAAGGTAAGCCATATTTCTACTGGTGGCGGTGCATCATTAGAATACCTTGAAGGTAAGGTATTACCTGGTATTGCTTGCGTAGATGAAAAGTAATATTTTGGGAAGAAAAAAATAAAATTTTGGAGGAATTGTTTATGGAAAAGAGTATTATCGTAAAGAGTACTGTAGGATTACATGCTAGTTTAGCTGCAATGGTTGTTCAAGCTGCTAATAAATATTCAGTTGATATTAATTTACACTATCATGATAAGACTGTTGATGTTAAATCTATTTTAGGTCTAATGTCTTTAGCAATCCCTAGTGGTGAAAATGTTATTATTGAAGCAAATGGAGATCAAGCTGAACTTGCAATACAAGAAATCGCTACAATACTTGAAAAGTAATTTTTGAAAGTAGAGGATTTTAATATGAGAAAACCAATGCTAGCCGGTAACTGGAAGATGAATAACACTAGAGATGATGCGATTCATTTCGTTTTAAATGTTGATTCTAAATTACCTAAACAAGGTGTTGATTGTGTAATATGTGCACCTGCAATTATTTTACGTGATTTAGTTAAAAGAGTTGAAACATTAAAGATTGGTGCTCAAAACATGAACGAAAACGATAGAGGCGCATACACTGGTGAAATTTCAGCCTTCATGTTAAAGGATACTAAAGTTGATTATGTTATAATTGGTCATAGCGAAAGAAGAGCTTATTATAACGAAACAAATGAAAAGATTAACGCTAAAATTAAAAAGGCTTTGGAAACAGATTTAAAGCCTATAGTATGCGTTGGTGAAGATTTATCTGAAAGAGAAGAAGGCCTAACTAATGCGGTTTTGGAAACTCAAGTTGTTAAAGCCTTTAGTGGGGTTAAAATTGAAAATCCCGAAAATGTAATAATTGCATATGAACCTGTATGGGCTATTGGTACAGGTAAGTCTGCAACATCTGAAGAAGCACAAGCTGCATGTAAATTCATTCGTGATTTACTTAAAAAGCTATATGGATCTAAAATATCTAATGAAATTAGAATTTTATATGGTGGTTCTATGAAACCATCTAACGTAAAAGAACTAGTTTCACAACCAGATATTGATGGTGGTTTAGTTGGTGGTGCATCACTTGATGAAAATAGTTTCATCGACATGTGCTTTGCATGTATCTATGAATAATACATTTTTATAATTATATTGGTCAGCATATTGCTGGCCTTTATTTATTATTAAAATAATAAACATCTTTTTCTTTTGTCTTTTAAATAGTATAATATTTAGTGTTTAGGAGTTGTTAATCATGAAATTTTTTACTAATAGTAGTCTTGAAACAATTGAATTAGGTAAAAAAATAGGATCTATATTAAATCCAAATGATGTTATTTTACTTGTTGGTGATCTTTCAGCTGGTAAAACAACAATAACTAAAGGTATTGGTTTAGCTTTAGGTGTTAAAAAGGTTATTAATTCTCCTACATTTACAATAGTTAAAGAATATCAAGGTACTAATCTAAAATTATTTCATTTAGATTTATATAGACTTGATGGAATTGGTCAAGATTTTGATTTAGAGGAATATTTAGACTCAGGAAATATTTCAGTAATAGAATGGCCATATCAAGTAAAGGAAATATTACCTTTAGAATATATATTAATTGAATTTGAAAGAATAGATGAAAATAATAGAAGTATTGAAATTAAGTTTATCGGAAATAGATATAAGGATTATGAGGAGAAATTAAAATGTATTCATTAATTTTGGATTCTGCAACTAAAATATTGTATATTGCGTTAATTAAAGATGAACAAATATTAGATGAAATATATATTGAAGGTCAAAATGACCTTCAAAAAATATAGTATCTAAAATAGATTATGTATTAAAAAAGAATAATATTGAATCTAAGGATTTAGATGAAATTGTTGTTGGTTATGGTCCTGGTTCATATACTGGAGTTAGAATGGCTGTAACTGTAGGTAAAATGTTATCAGTATTCTTAAATAAACCATTATATACTATTTCAACACTTAAGCTTATTTCATCAAATTTAAGCGGTAAGGTATTAGCTATGATTGATGCTAGACGTAATAATTCATTTGCCACAATTATAGATAATGATAATAATAAATATATTTTAGAAGAAGGAATGTATTCTAATGATGATTTATTAAAAATGAAATATGATAATTTAGTTAATGGTTTAAGCTTTAAGGTTAATCCATTATATGTATTAAAAAATAAAGTAAAGGTATTAGAGCCTAATTTATTAGAGCCTAATTATTTAAGAGAAACTGAGGCTGAAAGAAATTTACATGATTAGGAAAATGATTGAATCTGACATTGAAAATTTAATAGAATTAGAAATGTCTTCATTTAATCATACCTTAGGTAAAGAATTCTTTTTAAAGGCATTAAATAATTCATTTAGTTATTTTTATGTTTATTTAGAAAATGATAATATATTAGGTTATATTTCATCATTATTTGATGGTGAAATAATTGAAATATTAAATTTCTGTGTAAAAGAAGAATATAGAAGATTAAAAGTTGGCTCAAAGCTTTTAAATTATTTATTAACTAATTTATATTATTTAAAAGCTAATTCAGCTATATTAGAGGTTAGAGAATCTAATAATGTGGCAATTAATTTATATAAATCTTTTGGATTTAAGCATATTAATACTAGAAAGAATTATTATAATGATTTAGAAAATGCGTTGGTTTTACAAAAAATATTTACGCCTTTTGATGATATTTTGAAATCATATTATGAATCTGTATCAGATTTAAATGATAACAAATATTTTATTCTTAATAATCAAAAGCTAATTAATAAATTAATAAAAAAAGAAAATATAGAAATAGAAACTAATTTAGAATTATTGGATTGTAAAAATGATAAATTAAAAAGAATTTATTATTCAAATATCAAAGGAATTAATTTAAATATTTCGTATAATGATATTGATATTATTAATGATAATAATAAATTAATTGAATTGAATACTAGTATGGGTATTATTAAAGCCTTTGTGTTTTATGATAATTTATATATCTTTGATATTAATATAGATTATAAAAATGATAATTTAATATTAGAATCACTAATTATGAAATTAGTTAATTATGTAAAAGAATTAAATATATATAACGTATATATATCTTCGACTGAAAATTCTTTAAATAATATATTAGAGAAATGGGGATTAAATATGGTTAAGACATACCATGTTTATAATAATTAATATGGAAAAGACTAATGTAATGCGTATATTGGATCAAAAGAAAATTAAATATAATACATATGAGTATCCTCATAATGATAATGAATGTGTAGATGGTGAGAATGTCGCTAAATTATTAAATCAAGATCCAAAAAGAGTATTTAAGACACTTGTATTACAAGGAAACGATAAAAAATATTATGTTTGTGTAATACCAGTATTAGCTGAATTAGATTTAAAACTTGCGGCTAAATGCTTCAATGTTAAATCATTAGAAATGATACATGTAAAAGAATTATTAGGTATAACAGGTTACATTAGAGGTGGCTGTTCTCCAATTGGTATGAAAAAACAATTTCAAACAATTATAGATATTAGCTCTAAAAATTATGATACTATTATTTTTTCGGCTGGTAAGATAGGCTATCAGGTTGAAATGAATCCTAATGATTTAGAAAAGATTATTAGAGTAAATTATTCTTTAATTACAAGAGGTGAATAAAATGTTAGTTTTAGGTGTTGAATCATCTTGTGATGAAACTAGTGTTGCCATATTAAAGGATGGTAAAGAGGTTTTATCTAATGTAATAAATTCACAAATTAAAATACATGAGAAATTTGGTGGTGTTGTTCCTGAAGTGGCATCACGTCATCATGTTTATCAGGTTTCAATGGTTTTTGAAGAAGCTTTTAAGGTAGCTAATGTTAAACCTGAAGATATTGATTTAGTATGTGTTACCATGGGACCTGGTTTAATTGGGTCCTTGCTAGTTGGGTTAAATGCCGCAAAAACATTTGCGATGATGTATAATAAACCAATTATTGGTGTTCATCATTTAGCTGGTCATATTTATGCAAATAATATTGAGCATGAAATGAAATTCCCATGTGTATGCTTATTAGTATCTGGTGGAAATACAGAGCTTGTTTATATGAAAGATCATTTTAAATTTGAAATTATTGGTGAGACACTAGATGATGCAGTAGGTGAAGCATACGATAAGGTAGCAAGAGTTGTAGGTCTTCCATACCCTGGTGGTCCTCATGTTGATAGACTTGCACATTTAGGCTCTGATACATATAAATTACCTAGAGTATATTTAGATGATAAAAGCTATAATTTCTCTTTTTCAGGATTAAAAAGTGCTGTTATTAATTTAAAGCATAATGCTGATCAAAGAGGCGAAGAGATTAATGTAAATGATTTATGTAGATCTTTTCAGGATTCAGTTACTGAGGTTTTAGTTAGAAAGACTATAGCTTTATGCAAAGAAAAGAATGTTAAAAATATTATTGTTGCAGGTGGAGTATCTGCAAATAAGGGATTAAAAGAAAGATTTTTAGAAGAAGCTAAGGATTATAATGTATGTATTCCATCTATTAAATTTTGTACAGATAATGCCGCAATGATAGCTGCGGCTGGATATTATCAATATAAGGTTTATCCTAAGCTTGATGATTTATCATTAAACGCAATAGCTTCGTTAGAGCTTAGTGATATGTATGATAATTAATTAATACGCTTTCAATATTTATTTTGTTAATACAATAAAAAATATGTTGAAAATAAATTATTAGAGTGATAAAATTATAAAAATTAATTTTAAAATATGGAGGTAATAAACATGGCATTTTATTATGATGAACCATCTCATACTTTTAGTGAATATTTACTTGTTCCTGGATATTCTGATGAAAACTGTATTCCATCAAAGGTTAGTTTAAAAACACCACTTGTTAAATTTAAAAAGGGTGAAGAACCTCAATTAACAATGAATATCCCATTAATTTCTGCAATTATGCAATCAGTATCTAATGATACTATGGCTATAGCTTTAGCAAAAGAAGGTGGAGTTTCATTTATTTATGGATCTCAAACTATTGAAAATCAAGCAGCTATGGTTAAGAAAGTTAAGGGCTATAAGGCTGGATTTGTTCAATCAGATTCAAACCTTTCACCAGAAAATACATTAGGTGATGTATTAAGATTAAAAGAAGAAACAGGACATTCAACTATTGCTATTACATCAGATGGTACTAATAGAGGAAAATTAGTAGGTATTGTCTCATCAAGAGATTATAGAGTTTCTAGAATGGAAGAATCATTAAAGATTAAGGAATTTATGACTCCTATTTCAAAAATGATTACTGCTCCTGAAGGAACATCATTAAAAGAAGCCAATGATATTATTTTTGAACATAAATTAAATAGTTTACCAATTGTTGATAAGACAGGACATTTAGTAGCATTTGTATTTAGAAAGGATTATTCAAGTCATAAAGAAAATCCATTAGAATTACTAGATACTCATAAGCGTTATGTAGTTGGTGCTGGTATCAATACAAGAGATTATGAAACACGTGTTCCTGCACTTGTTGAAGCAGGTGCTGATGTTTTATGTATCGACTCAAGTGAAGGATTCTCTGCATGGCAAAAGAACACTATTAAATGGATAAGAGAAAAATATGGTGATACTGTTAAGGTTGGTGCTGGTAACGTAGTAGATAGAGAAGGATTTAGATTCTTAGCAGAAGCAGGTGCTGACTTTATTAAGATTGGTATCGGTGGTGGTTCTATTTGTATTACTCGTGAAACAAAGGGTATTGGTCGTGGTCAAGCAACAGCTGTAATTGAGGTTGCGAAGGCTCGTGATGAATATTATAAAGAAACAGGTATTTATGTTCCTATTTGTTCAGATGGTGGTATCGTTCATGATTATCATATTACATTAGCTTTAGCTATGGGATGTGATTTCTGTATGCTTGGTAGATATTTCGCAAGATTTGATGAATCACCAACTCAAAAGGTATTAGTTAATGGTAATTATATGAAGGAATACTGGGGCGAAGGTAGTGCTCGTGCTCGTAACTGGCAACGTTATGATTTAGGTGGCGCACAAAAATTATCATTCGTTGAAGGTGTTGATTCATATGTACCATATGCAGGTCCTTTACATGATACAGTAAATGTTACATTATCAAAGATTAGACATACATTCTGTAACTGTGGTGCTTTAACTATTCCTGAATTACAACAAAAAGCTAAGCTTACATTAGTAAGTAGTGTATCTATTGTTGAAGGTGGAGCACACGACGTATTAGTAAAGAATACAAACACAAATAACTAATTTAAAATAAGTCATAGAAGTTAGACTTTTATGACTTATTTATTTTTTTATTACAAGATTTAAAAAAATGTAATTTATTATTTTAATAATAAAAAAAGTATGTTAAAATATTTCTTGTTCATTGGAGGAATTTTATGAGCGGATTTTTTGGGGTAACATCTAAAAGAGATTGTGTTTTTGATTTATTCTTTGGTATTGATTACCATTCACATTTAGGAACTAGAAGAGGCGGCGTTGCTGTATATAATAAGGACACTGGCTTTAATAGATCTATTCATAATATTGAAAATTCACCTTTTAGAACTAAATTTGAATATGATATTTTATCAATGCATGGAAACATGGGTATTGGTTGTATTTCTGATTTTGAACCACAACCACTAATTGTAAAAAGCCATCATGGCACTTATGCAATTACAACTGTTTCTAAGATTAATAATGCAAAGGAATTAGAAGAAATGCTATTTAATAATGGTAATTCTCATTTCTTAGAAATGTCAGGTGGAGATATTAATCCAACTGAATTAGTAGCTGCATTAATTAATCAAAAGGCTAATTTAATAGATGGTATTAAATATGCACTTGATTCTGTTGAAGGATCACTTACATTATTAATATTAAATGATAAAGGTATTTATATTGGTAGAGATAAATATGGTAGAACACCTGCTGTCATTGGTAAAAATGATGATGGCTATTGTTGTGCATTTGAATCATTCTCATATCTTAATTTGGGATATAAGGATTATAAAGAATTAGGACCTGGTGAGATTGTAATAATGAATAGTGATGGTGTTAAGACACTAGTTCAACCAGGTAACAAGATGAGAATTTGTACATTCTTATGGGTATATTATGGTTATCCTTCATCAAGCTATGAAGGCTTATCTGTAGAATTAATGAGATATAATTGTGGTAAATATATTGCCCAAAGAGATAATGTAAAATGCGACTGTGTTGCAGGTGTACCTGATTCTGGTACAGCACATGCAGTTGGTTATTCTAATGAAAGTGGTATTCCATTCTCTAGACCATTCATTAAATATACACCTACATGGCCAAGAAGCTTTATGCCAACAATTCAATCTAAACGTAATTTAATTGCGAAAATGAAATTAATTCCAGTTCATGATTTAATTGAAGGAAAGAGCTTATTATTAATCGATGACTCAATTGTTCGTGGTACTCAATTACGTGAAACTACTGAATTCTTATATAAGAGTGGTGCTAAAGAGGTACATATTAGAAGTGCATGTCCACCACTTGTATATGGTTGTAAATATTTAAATTTCAGCCGTTCAACT
>Ga0247610_10000436_pt1 | contig 59693 bp, 58 predicted proteins | sample 174DNAGHGhighgp2_FD_193483 | JGI IMG/M metagenome (GOLD analysis project Ga0247610, IMG submission 193483) | Sheep rumen microbial communities from Palmerston North, Manawatu-Wanganui, New Zealand - 1742 DNA GHGhigh gp2 | ecosystem: Host-associated > Mammals > Digestive system > Stomach > Rumen...
ATTTGTTAAACGCTTGAATTCTGATCAAGGAGAAGCATAATGGTAAAAATTAAAGATTTGAGAGCTATGAGTGTTGATGAATTGGAAAACAGACTCGTAGAATGCAAGAAAGAGCAATTAAGTTTGCGCATTCAACAGGCTACAGGTCAGTTGCAAAACACTTCAGCAATTGCTAAGGTTCGTAAAGAAGTAGCTCAAATCAATACGCTTTTAACAGAGCGTAAGAAGAATAGTTAGGAGAAAAAGAGATGCCTAAAAGAATTCTTCAAGGTGTTGTCGTAAGTGCTAAGCAGGATAAGACTGTCGTAGTCAGTGTTGAGCGTCAAGTTATGCATCCTGTTTACAAGAAAATCGTTAAGAGAAGTAAGAAATTTGCAGCTCATGACGAAAACAATCAGTTCAAGGAAGGGGATATAGTTTCTATTGTAGAATCTAAACCATATTCCAAAACAAAAACTTGGACTGTAATCAGTAATAATGAAAATGCCTAGATTGAGAAGGAATAAATTATGATACAGATGCAAACCAACCTAGATGTTGCGGATAATTCTGGAGCGCGTCAGGTGCAGTGCATTAAAGTTCTTGGAGGTTCCAAGAGAATGCATGCTTCCGTCGGTGACATTATTATCGTTTCCGTTAAGGATGCAATGCCTAAAGGGCGCGTAAAGAAGGGTGATGTTCAACGTGCAGTTATCGTTAGAACAGCCAGCGACATCAGACGTAAAGACGGAAGTGTTATCCGTTTTGACAGCAATGCAGCTGTTTTGGTAAACAAAGATGGTGAACCGATTGGTACTCGTATCTTTGGTCCTGTTACCAGAGAGTTGCGTGCGAAAAAGTTTATGAAAATAATTTCTTTAGCGCCGGAGGTTTTGTAATGAGCAAAATGAAAATTAAAAAAGGTGATAAAGTAATCGTTATTGCAGGTGATGACAAAGGTAAAACCGGTGAAGTTTTAAGAGCTATGCCGAAAGAAGGTAAAGTTGTTGTTCAAGGTGTTAACCTTGTTAAAAGACATACTAAACCGAGTCAAGCATCTGCCGGTGGAATTATTACCAAGGAAGCAGCTATTCAAGTTTCCAACGTTGCTATTGTCACAGCTGATGGCAAGGCTTCTAAAGTCGGCTATAAGACTGTTGATGGTTTGAAAAAGCGCGTAGCTCGGAAAACCGGCGAAGTAATCGATAATTAGGAGATAATTTGATGACTAATTTTGAAAAATTATATAATGATGTCATTAAGAAAGCTCTTGTGGAAAAGTTCGGTTACAAGAACCCGCACGAGATTCCGAAGTTGACAAAGATTGTCTTGAATATGGGCGTTGGCGATGCCATTACAGATAAGAAGAAGCTAAATAATGCTGTTGAAGAGATGGCTATGATTGCTGGTCAAAAGCCGGTTATTACATCAGCCAGAAAATCTATCGCTACCTTTAAATTAAGAGAAGGTATGCCGATTGGTTGTAAAGTTACTCTTCGTTCTGACAGAATGTATGACTTCTTAGAGCGTTTGATTAATATGGCTCTTCCGCGTATCAGAGATTTCCATGGTATTTCCGGAAAGAACTTTGATGGAAAAGGAAACTTTGCTTTTGGCATTAAAGAGCAAATTATTTTCCCTGAAATTAACTATGAAAAAGTTGAACAAGTCAGAGGTATGGATATTGTTATTTGTACCACTGCTAAGACAGATGAGGAAGCTAAGTTCTTGCTCACTTCTTTCAACTTACCATATAAGAAATAAGCGGAGATTTTACGATGTCAAAAACAAGTTCAGTATACAGAAACTTGAAAAGAGTGAAGATGGTTGCAAAATATGCAAACATTCGCTCCAAGTTAAAAGCCATTGTTGACGATAAGAACGCTCCGGAAGAAGAAAGATTCCAAGCGACTTTGAAGTTGGCGGCGTTACCACGTAATTCTTCTAAGGTTAGAATTAGAAACCGTTGCAAGATTACGGGACGCTCTCGTAGTTATAATAGAAAATTCGGTGTCAGCCGTGTTGAATTAAGAGACATGGCAAGCTTTGGTGAGATACCGGGTTTGGTAAAATCAAGCTGGTAAGGAGATGATATTATGTCTATGACTGATCCTTTGGGCGATATGCTCACACGCATTAGAAACGCACAAAGAGCGAAGAAAAGTGATGTTGTATCACCGGCCTCTCGCTTGCGTGAAAATGTGTTGGAAGTTTTGAAACGTGAAGGCTACATTGCAGGTTTTGAAAAAGTTAATGTACGTCCTGGTGTTGATGAACTCCATATTCAATTAAAATATTTTGAAGGTACAAGTGTTATCACTGAAATTTATCGTGTGTCCACTCCTGGTCGTCGCGTATATTCCAGTGTTAAAGATTTGCCGAGAGTTTATAATGGCTTAGGTATTTCCGTTGTTTCTACACCTAAAGGTGTTATGAGCGATAATGAAGCCAGAAAAGCTAATGTCGGCGGCGAAATCTTGTGTCAGGTATTCTAGGGAGATAGCGGATGTCAAGAGTAGGTAAATATCCAGTCATTATCCCGGAAGGCGTTACTGCTTCTGTTAATGGAAATGTTGTTAACGTTAAAGGAAAACTGGGCGAATTAAGTTTTGCTTTTGATGATTCTCACGTTAGTGTTGAATTAAAAGATGGCAAAATTGTTGTTACACCGCATTCTGAAAGCCGTACGGCAAGAACTTTGTGGGGAACTACGCGTGCACAAATTAACTCTTTAGTTAAAGGTGTTAGTGTTGGTTACAGCAAGAGCGTTGAATTAATCGGCGTTGGTTATAAAGCTCGTATGGAAGGTAAGAACGTTGTTATGAGCTTGGGCTTCTCCCACGATGTACCGTTTGAAACCCCGAAAGGCATTACCATTGCTTGTGAATCTCAAACCGTTTTGAAAATCAGCGGTGTAGATAAGCAGTTGGTAGGTCAAGTTGCGGCAGAAATTCGTAAATATAGAAAACCTGAACCTTACAAAGGAAAAGGTATTCGTATTGATAACGAATATGTACGTCGTAAAGAAGGTAAGAAGAAATAGGATGTAAAGCAATGAATACACCAAGAAAGTTATATGAAAAAAGAAGAGCTCGTGTTCGCACGGCTTTGAAAGCTGCTGCTAATGGAAAGATGAGATTATCTGTATTTCGCAGTGGTAAGCATATCTATGCTCAAGTTATTGACGATGCAAAAGGTGCAACAATTGCTTCTGCTTCTACTTTGGATAAAGAAGTAAGAGCCAATATTGCTAAGTCTTCAAATATTGAAGCTGCTCAGTATGTTGGCAAAATCGTTGCTGAACGTGCCGTTAAAAATGGCGTCAGCGAAGTTGTGTTTGACCGCGGTGGCTATGTATATCATGGTCGCGTAAAGGCTTTGGCAGATTCTGCTCGTGAAGCCGGATTGAAGTTTTAGGAGGTTACAATGGCACAATCTTTAGAACGCCACAATAATAAGGCAGAGAAAAAAGAAGAATTGGTTGAGAAACTCGTTTTCGTTAACCGTGTTGCAAAAACCGTTAAAGGCGGACGTACAATGTCTTTTGCCGCTTTGGTTGTTGTTGGTGATCAAAAAGGCCGTATCGGCTTTGGTTCCGGCAAAGCAGCTGAAGTTCCGGAAGCTATTGTTAAGGCAACAAATGAGGCTAAGAAAAATATGGTTCGTGTTCCGCTTCGTGAAGGCAGAACATTACACCATGATATAGCCGGTCGTTATGGCGCAGGTAAAGTTGTTTTGAGAACTGCTCCTGCCGGTACCGGTGTTATTGCCGGTGGTCCTATGCGTGCAGTATTTGAAGTACTTGGCGTACAGGATGTTGTTGCAAAGTCTTTAGGTTCTAACAACCCTTACAATATGATTAAAGCAACGATGGTTGCATTGAAGGCTATTAACAGCCCTCGTATGATTGCAGCTAAGCGTGGCAAAAAAGTTGGTGATATTGTAAGTCGTCGCGAAACCACTTCTAATGTAAAAACTGACAAAGAGGAGGCTTAATCATGGCTAGCAAAAAGACTGTTAAGGTTACTCAGGTCAAGAGTTCTATCGGTCACGGCAAAGAGCAAATTGCTACTTTGAAGGGCTTAGGATTGAACAAAGTCGGTCGTGTTTCTGTTTTGGAAGATACACCGGCAGTTAGAGGTATGATTAACAAGGTTGCTCACCTCATTAAAGTTGAAGAATAATTGCTTAAAGGGCGAAGGGAGCGGAAATTCCGCTCCTGCCCCAAAGCTTTTTGAGGTTAGCCCATAGCAAGTAATTTTTAATTTTAACAGAGTTTATTATAAAGGTGAAGAAAATGAAACTTAATGAATTAAGAGATAACGAAGGCGCGACAAAAAATCGTATTCGCGTTGGTCGTGGTATCGGAAGCGGCAAAGGTAAAACTTGCGGTCGCGGTCAGAAGGGTCAGAAATCTCGTTCCGGTGTTTCAATTCACGGTTTTGAAGGCGGTCAAATGCCTGTTTATCGTCGTTTACCGAAACGCGGATTTAAGAATCCTTTTGCCAAGACTTTTGCTGTTGTTAATTTGGATACCATTCAAAAGGCTATTGATGCCGGCAAATTGAACGCTAATGAAATTACAAAGGAAAGCTTGCTTTCTTCTAATATCATTTCAAAGGAATATGATGGTGTTCGTTTGCTTGCTCGCGGCGCTATTACAGCTACTGTTAATATCACTGTTGACAGTGCATCTAAGAGTGCAATTGCGGCTGTAGAGAAGGCTGGCGGCAAAGTAGTCGTAAAGGGATAAATTTGAGTGTCTAATCGTCAATGGAAGCCTGTTGGCAAAAATTCATTTACCACTATGTAAACTAAAATTTTTGCCACAGGACATTGACTTCTATCCATCTCAAATTTCTCTCCTTTCCGAGAGTTAAGAAGCCCTGATAAGGGGCTTTTTTTTATGTGTTTTTGAGTTTTAAATACTTATATTTTTAGACAAAGCGTGTTGACTTTAGTCTATAAAGATGCTATACTGTTACTGTTTACAAGTTATTGTCTCTATAGATATGAAGTCGTTCTTTGGGCTATTTGCTTCGGGGAATACTCGTGTTTGTGTGCTTTGCTTGCAGACCATCTTCGGGAAAATCTCGATAGATGTAATTAACAAATTTAATCATTTTAATTATGTGTTTTAAAAAATTCCGTGAGTGTGTGCTGAGAGCATACGCCTGCATTATGCGAACATTGTTCCCGACGTATTGCGTCAAGTGTTTAACCGTGCGTTACAACAAGAACAAAAAAAATCAGAATGCTGGTCTTTTTCTCCCCGGTGTGGAAAAGGAGATGAAGGCCATCGAAAAACTTGGTCTTGATGCTAATGCCCTCCAAAACCGTGAGTGGAGCTATGATACACGGGTGAAACTGCTGGAACAGGGTAATTTTGCCCTTGTCTCACGTATCCATACCGAAAAGGAGTTGGATATTGTCGTGAAACTTGGGTATATTCAACCTATTATAGGCGCGATAAAAGCCTATACACCAAGCAAGCGCTTTCTTCAATCTTTGATCCAAAACTGGGATCGTGAGAAGCTTCTGGCTATTGTTTCGGCTGTTCCTTCAGCCTTTGATTCCTTAAAAGCTTGGGAAATCCTCGGTGTTGAAGAAAAGCAGGCTTATACTGACAAGGATCGTTGGGCAGTGGCTCAGGCTCTTGCTAAGGTAAAGCCGGATTGGGCTCCGAAATTCATCACAGAGGTGATGAAGATTGTCCCTTCTCGCTTGAATGAAGAGGCTCTGGAGGCCTTGAAGTGCTTTGTGGAAGTAGCGATTGAGAATAAGGTGGATATATCAAAGGATACGCCGTATCTGATGGTAATTCATCCTGATCTTTACATGTTGCTTCGCAAGGCTTTGGCAAAGGATCAGAGCATGGTTGCTCCATATGTGCGCGTGATGTTTCCGCAGCTGGTGGATAACTTGGTTAAAAATTTCGGGGCTATTTATGCTAAAGAAGGGCCTTCTGCATGGGCTCGTTCAGCGGAAAAGCTTACGGAGGCACAGGAAGCCGCAGTTTGGTTGTTCTTTGCACTGCGTTCTGAAACAATCGATTTGGTTGTTGACAATCTGTCGGCAATTAAAAGCAGAGTTTCAGAGAAGGCATTCCATTTGGTTGAAGAGGATGTCTTTGAGCTTTCTACAGGAATTCGTGAGATTCTTATCTTGATGGATTCCTACAAAGATGATGAAGGCATGCGGGATGAGCTTCGGGAGAAGCTCCTCAAAACCAAGAATCCTGCTCAGTCACTCAGCAAGTTTTATCCGTTCAACGAATGGAAGAAGGAGCAGGCTGAAAAAGCAGTTCGCGCCATGGCAGTGGAGAAAAAGCTACCATTGGATAGACTTTCTGAACTCTCTCATGAACTTCAGGCTGTGGCTATGGAAGAGCTGGAAATTCAGTCTGAAATTGCAGTTATTCGTAATGGAACCTCTGGTGAGAAAGAAGAATTGATGAAGCAGAAACTTCATTCTCGTTCTGAGAAGGTGCTCTTTTATTGCTACTATGGCACATTACGGAGCTATGCGCTCTCCTATGTTGCTAACTTCTGCATGGATGAAAGCAGCTTTGCTGATTTAGTCACTCATGTGACTGATGAGAGGGGTTACAGCATCTCTGGGGATGTAGAACATCTGGTAGAACTTCATGCTAAAACATGGGGATTGTCAGAAAAAAACTACAGAGACCTCATGCAAAGTAAGTCTTACTCAGGGCAAGGGGCACTGCTTAAAAAGTATGTGAATGGTAACAAGTCAGAGAAGAAAGTCATCGTTATCAATGGTTCTGATGATGATGATGTTCCGGGGGCTGAAGCTTAGAACGACAAAGTAAACAAGAGGGGTGTGGCGTGAGCTACGCCCCTTTTACTATTCTTGGAGGTATCCGTCAGATTGAAGTTTATATAGTCGGCTGAAAGTTCCGGATTTGTTTTTGAGTAATTCTTTCTGAGTACCATATTCTATGATTTTTCCATTGTCCAACACAGCGATTTTATCCATATTTTTTAAGGTTGATAAGCGGTGGGCAATGGCTATGACGGTTTTATTTTTCATGATATTTTTAAGGGCTTTTTCTATGGCTTGCTCGGATTCACTATCTAACGCGGAAGTGGCTTCGTCTAATATCAAAATTGGGGTATTTTTTAAGATGGCGGCGGCAATAGCAATACGTTGACGTTCTCCGCCGGAAAGTTTTACTCCTCTTTCACCAATTACACTGTTGTAGCTGTTAGGCATCTTAATGATGGTGTCGTGAATGTGGGCTAATTTAGCGGCTTTGTAGACCTCTTCATCAGTAGCTCTAGGTTTGGCAAAGCGGATATTTTCCATGATGGAACGATTAAACAAACAAGGCTCTTGAGAGATGAGGGCAATATTTTGATGAAGCGAATATTGGGTGACTTTAGAAATATCTTGATTAGAAATAAGAATTTTGCCACTTTGTAAATTGAATGCGCGTAAGATAAGATTGATTAGGGTTGATTTTCCGGAACCTGATATGCCAACAAGACCTATTTTCTCATTTGGGGCGATGGTTAAGTTTAGTTTATTAAATAGCGGTTTGTCTTTTTTGTAGCTAAATGAAGCATTTTTGAATTCTACAGAATTGGTGTTGATTTTTAATTTTTTGGCATTGGGGGCATCGGTTACTTCAAACGGGTGATAGAGAAACTCTAAAGCATCATTTATAGAGCCTAAGCGTGTTTGTAAGCGGTCAAACAATTGTGCTGTATCAAAAGCATGATTCTCTAGGCGGAAGATGAGTGATGTAGCTAGTATAATGTTCTCCAAAGATAGATTTTGGTAGTAGTAGCACATAATGATGGTACATAAATTACAGATTTTAAATAAGGTAATTAATAATGAATTTTGGAAATTTGATAAACCGCCAATTTTTCCTTCTGCTATTTTAGCTCTGACGTAGGTATTTATTTTTTGGCGCAATGTTCTTTTTTCATGATAGATGGCAGCAGAGTTTTTGACAAGTCGGGCGTTGGCAATACTATCTATCAGCAACCCAGCGGTAAGACTTTCTTCTTTGGCAGAGGTTTTGGCGTATTTTTTAATTTTTTTGTAAAGAAAGAAACTTCCAGTGGTTTCTATTATGTTGAGTAGAATTAGTATTATACCTAATGTATAAGAGATTTTGAACAAGATAACAGTGGTCGTTATAAAAAAAGCTATATGAGGTAATATAAAACCACGCAGGTCACCGAATATTTGGAATACGCCATTGTTTAAGTTGCCTGTTTTAGCCAGTATTACCCCGGTTTGTTCTGTATTGTAGAAATTTGCAGAATGATGATGATTGTGGTTGAACAGTGTATTATGCATGATCCTTTGATAACGGATTTTAACGCGCGCATCTACGAAAATTCTTATTCCTTCCAAAATATCTTGAGATAAATATATAATGCCTAAGATAATAAAACTTTTGATGATTATCGGTGAAATAGTCATTTGAAAATTTTCTCCGATATAACCTATGATTTTGGCATAATAGATTTGTCCGATAGCAGAAAGCGAAGTAGGCATCAATGCTAATACTGATGAGAGTATAAACCAAACTTTGCATTTATAGATGAGTTTTAGTAAAAATTTCCATATATTCATCAGTTTTTCTCCTCTGTGTTTGGAGAAGTTATTAAATAACCATTGGTTTGTAATTCATAGAGATGTTTGAATAAACCTGATTTTTGCGCCAATAATTGTTTAGGAGTACCGTCTTCAATGATTTTTCCGTGGTCTAAAACAATTATTCTATCCATAGAGCGTAAGGTGGAGAGACGGTGGGCAATGGCAATAACTGTTTTATTCTTCATAAGATTTTCTATGGCGTTTTGAACCATAATTTCTGCTTGGCTATCTAGTGCGGAGGTAGCTTCGTCTAAGATTAAAATAGGAGCATTTTGCAATATAGCACGAGCAATGGCAATTCTTTGTCTCTCGCCACCGGAAAGTAAAATACCTCTTTCGCCGACAATGCTATCGTAACCTTTATCCAACTTCTTTATGGTATTATGAATGTAAGCTAATTTTGCAGCACGAATAATTTCTTCTTTAGATGCTTTGGGATTTCCAATTTTCAGATTTTCATATAGTGAGCGATTAAATAAGGTGACATCTTGTGGTACATAGGCAATATTTTGGTGTAGTGAAAATTCGGTTATGTCAGAGATATTATGTGTGTTGATTAAAATTTTTCCGCTTTGTGGTATATATGAACGTAATAGTAAACTGATTAAAGTGGATTTTCCTGCTCCTGAAAGTCCTACAATGCCGACTTTTTGTCCGGCAGGAATGTGCAGATTTAAATTTGTAAAGATATATCTTTCCGGTGTGTAGGCAAAATTTATATTTTTAAAAGTAATATTTGCTTTTTTTATGTTTAAGCTTTGGGCGTCGGGCTTATCTTTTATTTCTATAGGTTTGTAAATTAGTTCTATATTGGATATCAGCTCTCCATAATTTTGGGAAAAATCCTGCCAAAAGCGATTCAATTGATTTAGATTCATATTGAGCATATGTATGGAACTGAAAGCAAAATAGGCATCTGCTAATGAAATACTTTCTTTAACGGCAAAATATAAAATGATAAAGTAGCATGAAATTGTGAATGCAGATTCCATCATATTTAATATGCTGGTAAATATGGCACGTTGGTTTTCGCAGTTATATGTAATACGCAGATATTTTTTTAGAATTTTGTAGGCTTTTAGTTTTTCTGTAAATAATGAGCCCGTGTATCTTACAATTTTATAGTTTGTAATACTATCGGTATTGATTCCAATGTAGTCTCGTTCTGCTGTTCCGCGCATATTCCAGAGGTTTCTTACCCTTTTTTTCATAAATTTTGATATAAAATAAAAAGGTGTACAAATCAGCATCAAGGCAAAAGCGAGTTTCGGGCAGGCATAGCCAATGATAGCAAAGGCAAATATAAAATTAATGGCGGGACGAATTAAGGTGAAAAGCAGGTTGGTTGCAAGCATTTGAATAATGCCTGAAGATTTGGTTATGGCGGTGGAAATGCGGCCGGTCATTTCATCATCGAAATAGCGGATATTGTGTTTATGTACCATTGCAAATAAATCGGATACAATATTTGTATTTAAGGTGGTGGAGAAGGTAGTTTGGACAACACGCACGAAGTATTGAATTACAGCTTGTAATAGCTTAAAAATTGTAAATAGTATTAACCAAAAAAGGATGTCATCTAAAGCTAAGGATTTTGATTTTATATTAAAACAGCCGATAATGCGGGAAGTAAAAAACGGGTTTATGGTTAGCGCTGCGGAGGATAAAATAAAGCAGAATAAAAATTCTACAAAGAGCTTTTTATTTTTTTTGATATTGTTTAATACTAATCGGCGAAAGTCCATACTTATACCTTATAATTATTTTGTGTATGGAGCGCAATATATCATAAAATTTGTGGTCGGTCAATAAAAATATGTTGCAGGATTTAAATGCGGCAGGTAAAATTTTTTGCATGAAAAAGATAATTTTAGTAATTGCGTTGTTTGTTTTGTTTGGGGGACTGTATTGGTTTTTTGCCCTCAGACTGGATTATACGAAAATTATTTTTGTATTGCCATCTTCTAAGCATGTTTCTTCGCCTTATTACTATAAGAAAGACGGCGATTTCTTTTTAGCTGATGATTTGCGGCAAGGTCTTGAAAAGTTGGGGTATTCTGTTTCTTATCGGTTTCGGGAAAATTATGACAATTTGAAGCTTGGTAATGCGGGTAATGTGCTTTATTTTAAGGGATATTATAATTTTAAGCATTTGCCGGAAAATCAAAAAGATGGTCGTAAACGTGTGTTATATCTTTATTATATGGAAGGTTTGCATCAAGAAATTTTAAGGGAAGTTGATGTTGTTGCATGTGCGTCTGAAAAATTTACCGAAAGCGTATTGAAGTCGTTAAAGGTAGAAGCTACATTTGTGCCGCAATTTACGAATCCATTACGCTTTAGGCCGACAGAAAAGGATGAAAATAAAGCTTATAGTGTATTATTTGTTGGTTCTAATCATTCCAGAAATGGACGAAAGGTTGTTGATTATGCTATAAAAAGTCAAGCTGATTTGGCTGTATTTGGTAAGTTTTGGGAAAAATACCTGGAACCTAAATACCTTAAAGGCGGATATATTGATAATGATGAACTTTATCAATATTATGCTAATGCGATTATCGTCTTGAATGACCATAGAGAAGATATGTCGTATTTCGGATTTGTTTCTAATCGTATTTATGATGTGACTGCATCCGGAGGATTTATTTTAACGGATTATTTGCCGGAGATAGAGCAAATATATGGTGATAGTGTTGCCACATATAAGAATTTTGACGAATTTCAGGAGAAATTGTCATATTATTTAGGGCATCCAGAAGAACGTGCAATAATGGTAGAAAATGCCAGAAAAATTACGCTTGAGCGCTTTACAAATGATAAAGCGGCAGAGAATTTTGATAAGATTTTTAAAAATATTAAAAAATAGTTTGTTGGGTTCTTGATTTTTTTAAATATGCACACTAACTAAAGTATTAGTTTTAAAACATTAATTTTAAGGAGCTTAGAAAATGCAAGTTAAACCGTTGCGCGAGAATGTTTTAATTAAGCGCGTTGAAGAGGAAAATAAAACAGCCGGAGGTATTATCTTGCCGGATACAGCAAAAGAAAAACCAAGCGAGGGCGTTGTTGTTGCTGCTGGTGAAGGGCCAAGAACAACCGATGGCAAAACATTGCCAATGAGTGTTAAAGTCGGTGACCATATTTTGTTTAGTAAATGGTCCGGAACTGAAATTAAAGTGAACGGAGAACCTCATTTGATTATCAAAGAGGGTGATATTTTGGCTATTGTAGAAAGATAATTGGAAAGGAAAAAATTATGGCTGCAAAAGATATTAAGTTCGGGACTGATGCCAGAGCAAAAATGCTCAAAGGTGTGGAAATTTTAGCAAAGACTGTGAAAGTAACATTGGGCCCTAAAGGTCGTAACGTTATGTTGGATAAATCTTATGGTGCTCCAAAAATTACCAAAGATGGTGTTTCTGTTGCTAAAGAGGTTGTTTTAGCTGATAAGTTTGAAAATATGGGAGCTCAATTAGTTAAAGAAGTTGCTCAGAAAACAGCTGATAAGGCAGGTGATGGTACAACGACCGCAACGGTTTTGGCTGAAGCAATTATCAAAGAAGGATGCAAAGCTGTTGCCGCCGGAATGAACCCAATGGATTTGAAACGCGGTATTGATATGGCTGTTGATGCCGTAGTCGAAGATGTTAAATCTCGTTCAAAAGCAATTAAAACATCAGAAGAAATTGCTCAAGTTGGTACGATTTCTGCAAATGGCGATACTTCTATCGGTGAATATTTGGCCAGAGCGATGGAAAAAGTCGGAAATGACGGTGTTATTACAGTTGAAGATGCTAAAGGTTTGGAAACAGAACTTGATGTGGTTGAAGGTATGCAGTTTGACAGAGGTTATCTCTCACCATATTTTGTTACCGATGCGGATAAAATGACTGCTGAATATGAAGCTCCATATGTTTTGCTTTATGATCAGAAAATTTCTAATTTGCAGGCTATTTTACCGGTTTTGGAAGCCGTTTTGCAATCCGGTCGCGCACTTCTTATCGTTGCAGAAGATATTGATGGTGAAGCTTTGGCAACATTAGTGGTTAACCGTATCAGAAGCGGATTGAAAGTTTGTGCAGTTAAAGCTCCTGGTTTTGGTGATAGAAGAAAGGCTATCTTGCAGGATTTAGCTATTTTGACTGGCGGTCAAGTAATTTCCGAAGAATTGGGTATGAAGTTGGAAAATACCACGATTGATATGCTCGGTACAGCAAAGCGGGTTGTAATTACCAAAGATGATACAACAATTATTGATGGTAATGGTGATAAAGCTTTGATTGAAGCTCGCAAAGGTCAAATTAAGAAGGAAATTGAAAAAACAACTTCTGATTATGATCGTGAAAAATTGCAAGAGCGTTTAGGTAAACTTTCCGGTGGTGTTGCAGTTTTGCGTGTAGGTGGTTCTTCTGAAGTTGAAGTTAAAGAGAAGAAAGATAGAATTGATGATGCTCTTAATGCTACTCGCGCAGCTGTTAAAGAAGGCGTTGTTGCCGGTGGTGGTACAGCTTTATTGTTTGCAACAAAGGCACTTGAGAAAGTTACTCCGGCAAATCAAGATCAACGTGTCGGCGTTGACATTATTCGTCGTGCTTTACAAGCTCCTATTCGCCAAATTGCTGAAAATGCTGGTGTTGATGGTGCGGTTGTTGCGGGTAAATTGTTGGAAAGTACAGATTGTAATTATGGTTATAATGCTGCAAGCGGTGAGTATACTGATATGATTAAAGCCGGTATTGTGGATCCGACAAAAGTTGTTCGTACAGCTTTGCAAGATGCTGCGTCTGTGGCTAGTCTGCTTATTACAACCGAAGCTATGGTTACAGATTTACCGGAAAAGCAAGAATGCCATTGTGGTGATCATGGTGGCGCCGGTGCAGGTATGCCTGGTATGGGATTTTAATCTCAGTATCGACGTTGAAAAAACACCTCTTCGGAGGTGTTTTTTTGTGGCGTAAATGAAATTTTAAGTTTTATAAGCTATTATTATTAAAAATGTTCGTGGAATAGGAACTAAAAAATAATGATAAAGCGTATATTATCAGCTGTTTTTTTATGTGTTGCGGTTTTGGTATGGAGTATTCAATCCGCTCAGGCGATTTCTTTTGCTGATTATGTTTATCATAATATTCAAAGAGGTAATGTTTCTCAAGTAAAGTCCTATTTGGTCAGAGGTTATAATATTGATGCAGTTAATCCGAATGGAATGTCTGCTCTGTGTATAGCGGTTGAGCGCAGGGATGCCAGAACATATCAACAACTGCTTCGATTAGGTGCTTCTCCCAGGCATTATTGTATGAACAAGGTTGATGTCAGTAAGCTTAATGAAGAACCTGTACAAAGGATTGTTGCTACCGAAGAGAAATCAACCATTGTGAAAAGGCAGCCAAATTATGTTTTTAAGCCAGATTCCACAAATTATACTCCATATATTGCAGCAGGTATGTTAGTGGCCGGAGCTACGGCGGCAGTTGCTTTTTCCAGTGGCGGAGGAAGTGGTCATCACGGTCCGGAAAAAACTTGTCCGATTGGGCAGAAACTTGTTGATGGTGAATGTCAAGATATAGTCTGTCCGACAGGTTCCCATTTGGTAGGTAATACTTGTGTTGAAGATGAACATAATTGTGGTGTTGATGAGTATTGGGATGGAACGAAATGCGTTGCTTTGGATTGTCCGGATGGAATGCATTTGGTTGGTTCAGAATGTGTGCCGATTGATAGTTGTCCAACAGGGCAAAAAATGGAAGATGGTGTATGTGTCGATATTGTTTGCGAAAAAGGATATCATTTAGTCGGTGATGGTTGTGTTGCCGATTCAGATTGTCCAACCGGTCAACGTAAAGAGAGTGGGGTTTGTGTAGATATTATATGTCCGGAAAATACCCATTTGTCCGGTAATAATTGTGTGGCCGATGATGATATCAATATAGGACATACCGGCGATGGTAATCTATATGGTATATATTCAGATGCTGAAAGTGTATTTAATTTGCTCTCTACACCAAGTTATCCTGATTCTCAGTCGTCTATTTTGTTACAAAACAAAGGAAATGGTGATGTTTACGGAATGTATGGTTATGGTGGAGAAGTTTTCAATTCTTATGTTGTCGGGTATAATTGGAATGGCGGTATAAACAAAATACCGGTTGGTACAGGTAATATCACAATATCTGATGAAGGACATGGTACAGTGTATGGCATGTATTCTCATATTGCGAATGTTAAGCAATATAAAGAAGCAATTAATGCTACCGGTGAAAGAAACGGAACGGCATATGGTAATATCACTATTAATCATACCGGAGGTGGTGCCACTTATGGATTAATGGGTGATGTGCGTGCTTATAATACATATGCAAATTATGGTGGTAATGCTTTTGGGGATATTACTATTCACGGCGATGGTGATATTTACGGTATTTATGGGTATGTTGCAGCGACAAATGGTTTATCTCCTTTTCACGGAAATTATGCCAGAGGTATTATAAATCTCTTTAGTGAAGGTGATGGCGATATTTACGGCATGAAAATTAGCAAAGATGATATTCCGGGTGCAGGTTCTCGTGATGGTAGTTTGGCCAGTTGGTTTGCATTTAATGCGTATGCGGGTGGTGGCTCGGTAGACGGGACTATTAATATTCATAATACAGGTAGTGGAACATCTTATGGTATGTATGGCGGTCAGCAACTTTACAATGCAATGTCTTATGGTGGTGTTGATGAGCAAGGTAATCCTACCAGTCGTGCGACAGGACGTATTAATCTTTATAACTATGGGTCCGGTAATGCTTATGGCATGTATCTGCCAACCACAGATGGTAGTGGTATCATAGCTAATGTCAGTCATAATAATTCAGTGTCGCTTATTAATATTGCTCATGCGAGTGATGGTGTGGCAACAGGTATGCGTGGAGGCGAAGGAACAACTATTATTAATTCAGGGCAGATTAATATCAATAATATAGGAGATGGTACAGCTGTCGGTATTTATGCAGAAAGCGGTTCAGAAGTTACTAATGAAGGACTTATTAATATCTATCGTCAGAATTTTACGGATACGACAGATGATGAGGAATGGTCTTTTAGTCCCAGTGAGACAGGTGGTACGGCTTATGGCATTTATGCGGAAAGCGGTGTGACGGTTAAAAATAGCGGTGCAATTTCGATTACCGGTGCGGAAAATGGATTTGGAGTTTATTTAGAAAGCGGAGCAACATTTGAAAATACCGGAACAATTACTTTTAACGGTGCAGAAGATAGCATTAAGGAAAATGGTAGTGTTATTGATATTTATAATGAAGGAAGAAATGTTACAGCGGTTGATTTCAGCAGTTTCGGAGGTGGTGAAGTTATCTTAGGTCAAGGTGGAAAGTTTTATGCAGATATGCTTTCCGGTAATATGAGTATTTCCGAAAAAACTGTTTTAGGCAGTTTTGATGACGAGTATACGTTAAGAAGTGCGTTAATAGCTGAGGATGTATCTTCTCTTAATCCTATTTCAAAATCTATTATGTTTAAGGCTTCAACACAACAGAGTTCATCTGATGGTTATGATGTTGTTTTGAAACGACAAGGGTTTGATACGCTTCTTAAAAATAAAAATGTTGCGGCATTTTTAGAAAATAATTATGCTTTAGGTCATAATTCTGTTTTGTATGATCATTTAAAAACAGTACAAACTATAGCTGCCATTAATCAAATGAGTGAGAGTTATACAGGAAATGATGTTTTGCCTGGTTTCAGACGCGAGAATGCACTTATTTATAATCAAATGAATCGGCAATTTAGTGATAATTTATTTAATCATCAAGATGAAAAGTATATAGGCGGTTATAAATATATTGATATTTCTCGTGATAAAGATGGCGCTTTGGTTGGTAATGATGGGACAGCACACACAGCTTATGGAATGATAAAGAATAGAACAAATAAAGGTATTACTTATGGTTTGGGCGCAACAGTTACCCAGTTAAAAAGCGATTATGATAATGATTCTGTTCGTAAAAGTAATATTTTCGGTTTATGGATTCCGGTCGGTTATGATCTTAATAATACGAAATGGTTCTCTAAACTTTATGCCGGTTATGAAGATGGTTCATATGATAGAAAAACTAATTTGAATAAATATTCTTCAGATATTAAAGCATATCAGTATGGTTTAACAAATGAAATTCGTCACAATGTAGCTCTTGGCGGAGGGGTTTATTTGACTCCGGCAGCAGAGTTAAATTTGTTGGGGATTTATCAAAAAGGGTTTGATGAAGGTCATCGTGTCGGCTCTATTCATACAGATGACACCAATATGCTTTCTTTAGAAGGGGGATTAGGAACTTATCTTACAAAAGATTTTCAATTTAATGAGGATAATAAATTAGGAATACAAATTGGCGGCATTTATTATGTGGAATTTCTTGATCCGGATGAAGGTATTGATGCATCAATTAAAGGAATGAGCGGTAAATATAAAATTGCACATAAGTCAGACGATAGTCATGCTGTTTTTTCAGCACGCATTAATTATAATTATAAGAATATGACTTTATATGGTTTGATAGAGCAGGAAACGGGCGGTGCTAAAGCTTTGGTTATTGATGCCGGTTTGCAGTATAATTTGTAACGTAATTTAAGGGAGCATATTTATGGAAAAAATTTTTGATTATGTCAGAAATGGAAAAGGTAAAGGTTTTATATTTCTTTTAGCGACAGCTGTTCTGATTACGATATTTTGGATGTTTTTTATTAAACAGCAATATAATGAGTTTCGTCCGCAATTATTATCAGCTGCAAATAATATTTTGCCGATAACGGTAGAAAATGGGAAAATTATAGATCCTATTAATACGTATAAGAAAGTTGAAATAAAATTTAGTGAGGATGATAAGGAAGCTTTTCCGATTGTTTTGGATACCAGGTTAGAAAATTCTGAAGTACCTGAGGCTAAAGCCGGATTGTTTTTAATGACAAATGAGGTCTATGCAATCTCACCTTCTAAAATTGAAAGATTGGCTCTTAAAGATGGGGTATGGAGTACTGATAAAGCTGAAGAACTTTTGGATTATTATGTCGGAGGTATATCTTTAATTATCTCCATTGTGCTTATTATCGTTTTCTTTATAGGAATGTTACTCAAGACTTTAATTACAGCATTTATTGGTCGCTTGATAGCTAAAGCGCAACATAAGGAAGAAATGCTTTCTTTTGAAGTCTTAATGCGCCTAAGTGCATTATTAATTGCAGCTATAGAGATTATTGCTTTTGGTTGTGGTTTCGGTTTAGGCTTTGTTATCAGTAATTTGCAACGTGTGTTATTGGCCTTAGTCGTGGTATGGCTATTTATAGCGCGATGTCAAAGAATTCAGTAAATATGAGATCCCCTTTTGATAGGGGATTTTTTATGATGTGGTCAAAATATCTTTTTACTTGAATATATTGAGCAGTGTTCTTAAAATTCCTATAAGTGGAAAATTAAGGGGCTTTGCGATGAAATTATTGCCGTTATGTATGTTATTTAGTTTATTTGTGATAGCAAACAGTTATGCTGATTATACGTATAGAGAAGAAGATACGCGGTTAGTAAATGGTATTTTGTACAGTTCTTCAGGTGAGGCGGTTACCGGTGTATACGAAGAGTTTTATGATAATAATATCAAAAAAAGTGAAAAGACGTATGTTGATGGTATTTTGAACGGTATAGCGAGTTTTTATGATGAAAATGGTGTCAAAGTATCAGATATGCCTTTTGTTAACGGTAAGATTGAAGGTAATGTGCTATCTTATTATGAAGATGGCAGTATGAAAGAAAAAATTCCTTATAAAAATGATAAAATTCAAGGAGTGGTTAGAACATTTTATCCGAATGGAACTGTTCAATCCCGAGTTGTTTATGAGGATAATGTTCGTAATGGTTTGGTAAAAGAATATTATGAAGATGGTAATTTAAGAGAAACGTATAGCTACGTTAACGGTCAAAAGCAAGGACCGGCGAAAATTTATTTTAATGATGGGCGGCTTGCCGAAGATTTTGAGTATGTTAACGACGATATTATCAGTGAGCGTCAAATTTATTATCACAGCGGAGCATTAAAATCTCAGGTTGCTTATGTTAATGGGCAGAAGAATGGTGAGGTTAAAAATTATTATGAAAATGGCTCTTTAGAATCTGTTATTCCATATAGCGAAGGGAATGTTGATGGAACCGGTATCTTTTACACAGATGACGGTAAAGTTAATCTTTCTGTGAGTTATAAAGATAATATTCGTAGTGGTCTTGCGCAGGCTTTTTATCCGAATGGGCAGGTTAAGGTTTCGGTTAATTATGATAATGATGTCAAAAATGGTGTTGAGACAGAATATTATGAGAATGGAAAAATTAAAGGCGAGACAGCTTATGTGGATGGTGTTGCTACCGGTATCGGCAAAGAATATTATGAAAATTCCCAAGTAAAAATGGAAATACCATATGCTGATGGTAAAGCGAACGGTGTTGCTAAATTTTATAATGAAGATGGTAAATTGGTAGAAGAAGTTCCTTATGTTAATGGTTTGAAAGAAGGAATGGGAAAGAATTATAATGCAGACGGCGCTGTTATTGCTGAGGGGCTATATCGCCAAGATTTGTTAGAAGGGGAATATAAAGAATATTATGATGATGGTAAGATTAAATCAGTAGCTAATTATGAACAAGGTAATTTAGAAGGTTTACATCTTGTTTATGATGAGAATGGTAATTTATCTTATGAAATACCTTACGTTAAAAATAAAAAACAAGGAAAATTAAAACGTTATTATCCTGATGGAAAGTTGATGGGGGAAGCTATTTATGAAAAAGGGTTGAAGCATGGAATGTTGGATGCTTATAACGAAGATGGTACCTTGATGGCAAAAGTTTTATTTAATAAGAATGTGGCGGTTAAAGGGTATAACCTTAATCACGGACGAAATCCTGTTTTAATGTCAGGTGAAGATATAAGACTTATTAATGAAGCTTATTAATGGTAATAAAAAACCGTCCATTGTGTGGACGGTTTTAATGTAGCTTTTTGATATTTTATATTTTACGTCCCAGACTTTTAATTGTAAATCCTAGGTCTTTGGCTTGTTTATAATCAAAAATATTGCGATAATCAGCTATTTGGAGATGTTTCATCAGTTGCTTAATTTTTGTTAAGTCCAATGACTTAAATTCATTCCAGTCAGTTAATACAGCTAAAATATCAGCTCCACCAATTGCAGTATAGGCTGAATCACAGTAGGTTATTGTATCTCCTAAAATCCTTTTTGTATTTTCCATAGCTTCTGGATCATATAATTTTATTTTTACTTCATGGGCCAATAAAATTTCTATAATTTGCAAAGCAGGGGATTCGCGACAATCATCTGTTCCACCTTTGAATGCGCTACCAAGAACAGCAATTGTTGGATTTTTTATGTCTTCAACCATGTCTAAAATGCGCTTGGCCATATTGATTTTGCGGCGTTCATTACCTTTAATTGTTGTTTCTATTAAAGATAAATCTACGCCATTAAATTTGCCCATATAGGCCATGGCATTGGTGTCTTTAGGGAAACAGAAGCCACCATATCCCGGTCCGGGAACAAGAAATTTAGCGCCAATACGACTATCTAGACCCATTCCCTTGGAAACTTCATAAATATCTGCTCCTGATGTTTCGCAAAAATCAGCCATTTCATTGATGTATTGAATTTTCATAGCCAAAAAGGCATTGGAAGCATATTTAATCGTTTCTGATGATTGGCGTGAAACGTATAAAATAGTGCATTTATCTTTGAAAGGAGCATATAATTCGGCGATAACTTTGCGAGCACGTTCTGTATTAGCTCCGACGATGATTCTGTCCGGATTAAAGAAGTCGTGTACGGCAAATCCTTCGCGTAAAAATTCCGGTAACGATATAACATCAAAATCGGCATTAGGATTGGTGCGTCGAATGATATTTTCTACCATAGTACCAGTGTTTACCGGAACAGTAGATTTAACGGCAATCACAGTATATTCTTTAAGGTGGTGCGCCAGTTCTTCAGCGGCGGCCTTGATATATTTCATATCCGCTTCTTTTGTTATCGGGTTTGGAGGTGTTCCAACCGCAATCATTACAACATCAGCATTAGGAATACTATCAGCAAAAGAGGTGGAAAATTTAATTTTACCATTTTTAGTATTTTTTTGAAATAGCTCTTCTAATCCTTCTTCAAAAATGGTTACTTTTCCGGATTGTAATGTTTTGATTTTTGTTTCGTCAATATCCAAACAAATGACATCATTGCCTAATTCTGCTAAACCGACACCGGTAGGTAAACCGACGTATCCTGTGCCAATAACGGTTACTTTCATTTTTATCTCCTAAATTTCTACTATTTTGAAAGTAGCGTAACTCTTTTTGATTTGCAAGGATTAAAATGGTAGTGTTTATAAGAGTTTTTTGCTTAAAAGGTTTAAATATCCGTTGCAGTTTTTACCTTTTAGGTTACAATACTAAAAAATTGTTTTGAAGGAGAAGACTGTTGAAGAAGCTTTTAGGTATTTGTATTGCCTTGCTGTGGGCATTTAATGTACAAGCAAATGAAATCAATATGGAAAGTCTTAATTTAAGTGATGAGCAAAATCAGAAATTAACGGAAATGAAAGCAAATCTTAGAGCGGAAATTCAGCCGATTTGGGAAGAAATTCAAGCTGGTCGTGAGCGTATTACAGAAATTGAAAAAAAATATTTTGAAGAATTTTGGAATATGCTGACAGATGAACAAAAGAAAAAGTTTACAGAATTAAATCAGTAAATATCTTTTTATTTGGAATATAAAAAAAATCGCGGTTTTTTACACCGCGATTTTTTTGATGGAAGAAAGTCTTTTTTATTTAACTTCTTCGAAATCTGCATCAACGACGTTGTCGTCTTTTTTCGGTTCAGCTTCCGGAGCACCTTGCTCTGCACCTGCGGCATTTCCTGCGGTGGCACCTTGTGCTTTATACATGGCTTCACCTAATTTCAAAGAAGCTTGCATTAAAGTATCAGATTTAGCTTTAATGGCTTCGGCATCTTCACTCTCAAGAACACCTTTCAAATCTGTAATAGCGGATTCAATAGCGTCTTTGTCAGCTGAAGAAATCTTATCAGAATTTTCTTTTAAGGTTTTTTCGGTTGTGTGAATTAGGCCTTCTGCTTGGTTCTTTGCCTCAACCAATTCCTTCTTCTTCTTATCTGCTTCAGCATTTGCTTCGGCATCCTTAACCATTTTTTCTATATCGGCATCAGATAAACCGCCGGAAGCTTGAATGCGAATAGCTTGTTCCTTGTTTGTGGCCTTATCTTTTGCAGAAACATTAACAATACCATTTGCATCAATATCAAAAGTAACTTCAATTTGTGGCATACCACGCGGTGCCGGAGGAATACCGACTAAGTCAAATTGACCAAGCAATTTGTTATGTGCGGCAATTTCACGTTCACCTTGGAATACGCGAATTGTTACAGCTGTTTGACCATCTTCTGCGGTTGAAAATACTTGTGATTTGCGTGTTGGAATGGTTGTATTTCTGTCAATTAAGCGAGTAAATACGCCACCTAATGTTTCGATACCCAGAGATAAAGGGGTAACGTCTAGTAATAAAACATCTTTTACTTCACCCATTAAAACACCGCCTTGAATAGCTGCGCCAACGGCAACAACTTCATCAGGGTTAACGCCTTTATGCGGTTCTTTGCCGAAAATTTCTTTTACTTTTTCTTGAACTTTCGGCATTCTGGTCATACCACCAACAAGAATAACTTCGCTGATATCGGAAGGTTTGATACCGGCGTCAGCCATAGCCTTTTTACAAGGTTCAACTGTGCGCTCAATTAAATCTTCTACAATGGATTCTAATTTTGCACGTGTTAATTTAATGTTTAAGTGCTTTGGAATCGGGGAACCGGTACTCATATCTGCGGTAATAAACGGCAAATTGATTTCTGTTTGCGTTGCAGAAGATAACTCAATCTTGGCTTTTTCAGCGGCTTCTTTTAAGCGTTGAAGTGCAAGTCTGTCTTGTTTAAGGTCTATATTATTTTCTTTCTTGAATTCTTCTGCTAAGTAGTTAACTAAGCGTTGGTCAAAGTCTTCACCACCAAGGAAAGTATCACCATTGGTTGATTTTACTTCAAAAACGCCATCACCGATTTCCAAAATAGAAATATCAAATGTACCACCACCGAGGTCATAAACAGCAATGGTGCCGGAAGCTTTTTTATCCATACCATAGGCGAGAGCAGCGGCTGTCGGCTCGTTAATGATACGCAAAACTTCAAGACCAGCAATTTTACCGGCATCTTTAGTAGCTTGACGTTGGCTATCATTAAAATATGCCGGAACGGTAATAACGGCCTTTTCTATTTTTTCCCCTAAATAGCTTTCGGCAAACTCTTTAATTTTTTGCAAGACAATAGCTGAAATCTGAGATGGTGCGTATTTTGTGCCTTTAACTTCTACCCATGCATCACCGTTATCGCCGGGAACGATTTTAAACGGAACCAAATTTTTATCTTTTTCAACTTCAGGTGAGTCAAAACGACGACCGATTAAACGTTTAATAGCAAACAATGTGTTTTCAGGGTTGGTTACGGCTTGGCGCTTTGCCGGATAACCGACCAAACGGTCTGTATCCGTGAATGCGACCATTGAAGGTGTTGTTCTTGCGCCTTCAGAGTTTTCCAAAACTTTTGCTTCGCCACCTTCCATGATAGCAAAGCAGGAGTTTGTGGTACCTAAGTCAATACCTAATACTTTATTACTCATATTAAAAATCCTTCTTTCATCAATTATAAAAACTTTCTACGTTGTTATATAGGGAGCAGTTTTTTGTTAAGCAATAGGGCAGTGCGAAAAAAATGAAAAAAATATTTGTTTTAAAATAAAAAAGCCGTCAGATTACTCTGTCGGCTTAATGTTGAAAATGTAATTTTAACGCAATAGCTTATCTTTCATAAAATCTACAAACTCTTGTTGTGCTTCTTGGCAAAAGCCATAATACTCTATGTAAATACTGATAAGCTTTATTTTATGTGCTCTTATCAAATATTGTTGAAGTGCTGTACTGAGCTCGTGTTTTTTTATGTATTCTTCCAAAAATGCATCGTGTCCTTGTTGCAAGTGCTCAAATAATTTTTTATCGCTTAAAGCTTTTGTTTTTTTAGAAACGTTTTTCTTTTTTTTGTTATTTGGAAACAATTGCAAGTTGGTAGCATTTTGAGTGAACCTTTGTATCTTTTTCAGACTAGGGATACTATTGCGCGGCAATATTGTTTGTTTTTCCATCTTATAAAAATATTTAGTTAATATACATCATAATTAAAAGTCGTTGTGAGACTAGTAATTTAAGCAAAAGTTGTCAAGGTAAAAAAATTTTTTAGACATATTGACAAAAGAATAAAAATATGGTATAACACTTTTGCTTTAAGCAATTTTTATATTTTATTTTTTTATTAATCATTAAATTAAAAAAACTATGCAGATTGTGTTGCAAATCTTGCCGTGGGTCGGATACGTCCTACTGGCTGTGTGTGTAATCATGTTGGTGAAGTGGATTCTTTCTCTTCGCCGGGTAGTAAAGCCTAGCGAAGTGCACGTTGTGCGCAGAGCTAAAAAAACTGAAATCTACGGCGATATTCAGCGTCTCAATGCCGTGCAAGCAGATGGCGAAGTAGCTCCTACTACCATTGCTAACGATGTGGCTGGTAACAGTTACTATGCTATCCCATCCTGGATGCCTATCTGGGGTGTTGAAGTACAGGTTCTGCCTCTTGCTAACTTTTCTGTAGACCTTGATAACTACGAGGCCTATGACAAGGACCGTCTGCCGTTTATGGTAGATGTCACAGCCTTTTTCCGCATTGCGGATTATAGGCAGGCAGCAAGCCGTATTGAGAGCAATAAGACTTTGACAGAGCATCTGAAAAAGATTGTTCAGAGTGCTGTGCGTTCAATATTGGCGAGTGATACACTGGATGAGATCATGGGACAGCGTTCAGTTTATGGTGACAAGTTCACGACAGAGGTAAAGAACAACCTTCGTGAGTGGGGTATTGTTCCCGTGAAGTCCATAGAATTAATGGATGTACGTGACAAGTCCGGAGAAAAGGTTATTGACAATATCATGAAAAAGAGAAAGTCCTTCATTGAAAGGGAATCTCGTATTGAAGTTGCCAAGAACTCTCAAGCCGCAAGAGAAGAAGAAATCAAGGCTGAGCAGGCTGTTGCCCTCAAGGAGCAAGAGAAGGAGCAGATTGTCGGTGAGCGCACAGCTGAGCGTGAGAAGGCAGTCGGAATCGCTCGTGAGAAGGCCCAGCAGGAAATCCAATCACAAGCAAAGGAAACGAAAACCCGCGAGATGGAGGTCATCCAGGTTGGCACTCTGCGTCAGGCTGAAATCGACAAGGAAAAGTTGGTTATTGACAGTAATGCTAAGAAGGAAGCCGGAAAGATTGATGCTGAGACCAAGGTGCTCATCGCAGAGCAGGGTAAGGTTGCTGCCGGTCATGATGCTGAAGCTCAGCTGATTAAGACCACGAAGGACGCTGAAGGACAACTTATCGTTGCTCAGAATCAGGCTAAAGGTATCGAGGCCAAGGGTCTTGCTGATGCTCTGGCTAAGGAGAAATTCGGTCAGGCAGAGGTGGCTCCGCAGATTACTCTTGCCAAGGAGATTGGTGAGAATGAGGGCTATCAGCATTACCTCATCGAGATCAAGCAGGTGGAGGCTTCTCAGGCCGTTGGTATCGAGCAAGCTAAGAACCTTGGTAACGCCCAGATTAAGATTGTCGCCAACGCTGGTGAGAGCATCCAAGGTGGTGTTTCGTCTGTGATGGACCTTTTCACTGCTAAGGGTGGTCAGTCGCTGGGTTCCATGCTGGAGGCTTTCGCCGGAACTGAGCAAGGACAGCAGCTGCTCTCCAAGCTCTTCGGCTCTAAGGAGACTCCGAAGTCTGACAAGAAGTGATACCTGATTGCGTAATTAAAAGAGAGAGAGAAGATTTAGTTCTTCTCTCTCTTTTTTGTTTAAAATATGGGATTGCCTCGGGTATTAAAATAACTCATTAATCCTTTTTTACAGAGTTTTTTATAGATAGGACGATTGAGTTTTAATTCTTCAATAATTACTTTTGGACTGCAGTTCGGGCAGATATCCATGGTTTTTACTTTGCCATCTTTAATTGTTTTGATAACAGCACTCGGTAATTCTGATTTACCAATGCATGAAGAAAGGTAAACAATACATTTATCATTGTTTTTGAGGTATTGAATAGCTAATTTGCGTGCAAAAAGATTTAAGGTTAAATCTGCTTTACTGGGGTCTTTCGTCCATGGAGAACCGCCTCCGACCGGGCAAGCCGTGGAGTAAAAATCACAAGCTAATTTACGTCCGGTAATGCCGCAATCTGCTATGGATGAATGGCAAGTGTATGTGCCGGTACCGTTGACAATCAAATTTTTTGGTTTTTGACCTAGTACTTCGGTGATAAATTTTGTTAAATCTTCATTCTTAAGCATAGGTACAGCAGCAATGGCTGTTTTAATGTTATTGTTTTCATCTAAAGTGATTTGGGTTTTGATATCCAAACCGAGATTTTTTGATTTTAGCGCTTTTTCATATAAGGCATTATTTAATTTTTTGGCTAAATAAAGTTCTTGGTTTATTAAACCTTCTCCTTTTTCCGCGTAACCGACAAATACACCTTGGTCTCCCCAGCCGTCCGCATCAACACCTTGGCCGATCTCGGCAGATTGAGCACTGATAAGGTTAGTGATTTTTAAGTTGGTGATATCTATGGCATTATCTTGCCATTGTTTATGGTATTCTTCATCATATCCGATTTGGCGCAATGCTTTTTTTATGTTAGCTTTAATGTGCTTTAAGTTAATATTTCCGGTTACTTCGCCGCCTAAGATGATGTTATTATTTTTGACCATAACCTCTACGGCAAAACGTACATGCTTGTCTTGTCTAAGGCAATCATCTAATAAAGCACTTGAAATATAATCGGCAATTTTATCAGGGTGTCCCAAGGACACATATTCTGCAGTTCTATTCATATAAGTTCTCCATTTTAGTCCTATTGGTGTCGGACAATTAAGGTTAAATCCACACGTGGCAATTTCTTGCTACGTGTCTATTTAAAGTCGTTTTATAGGGCTTGTCAATGTTTTTTAGACGTTAGCTTCTTCTTTTCCTTTTCCGGTACAACGATACCGCAAGATACAACATATTTTAAGGCATCTTCAACGCTCATATCTAACTTTGTGACATCATTTGCCGGAACTAAAATCAGGAATCCGGAGGTCGGGTTTGGCGTTGTCGGAATGAAGATACTTAACATTTTTGTTTTTGGTAGTTTTTCATTCAATTCGCCTGATGTTTCTCCGGCTAAAAAGCCGATAATCCATATACCTTTGCGCGGGTATTCCAATAATACGGCTTCTTTAAATGATTGAGATTTTGGTGATAAAACAGTTTCAAATAGTTGCTTTAATAAAGAGTATAAGCTTGATATCAGCGGTATTTTGGAAACGATAAAATCGCCCAATCGAACAAAGAAACGTCCGATAAATCCGGTGGTGAACATACCGATAATAATTAAAGCGCCGATTAAAATAGCTACACCGACTCCCGGAATATAAGGAATGATTTCTTTAGCAACTACTTTTGGAGGAATAAGCGAGCGGCTTAGTTTATCTATCCACATAAAAAATTCGTAAGCCATGTAAAAAGTGATGGAAACAGGTGTGGTTACCAAAATACCGGTAAAGAGATAAGTCTTTAATTTGGATATAACATAACCGAAGAAACTGGGGCGTTTCTTTTCAATAATGGTTTTGCGGAGTTTTTTTATCTTTGACTTTTTCATGATGACCTCATTATATCAATAATTGTAAATTGTAGGGTGGTGGAATTGTTCCAATGATTGAAACGGAGATTTCCGACAACATCATAACAAGCTTGCTGTCGGCTCAAAATCTCTTTGCCAATGTTTGTATCAACAGCTTTAAAAGCAATTGCAGAAAGATGTTCTCCGGTAAGAGTGGTCAATTCGCATTTTATGTGGCCGGAACCAATTATATAAGGCTTCTTAAAATATACTTTGCGTAATAGTAATAAAGGTTCGCTGTTTCCTGTTCCATATGGTTTTAATTGTTCTAAATTCTCGCAAAGTTCTTTATTGGCAGCGGTTAAATTTAAGCTTAAATCAATATCTAATATCGGATGCGGGGTTGTGTTATTGAGGCTCTTTTTTACATATTCTCCGGCAAATTCGCGAAATGCAGGAATTTGTTCTTCGGTTAAAGAGAAACCGGCGGCCATCGTGTGTCCGCCACCTTTAGTTATGACACCTTTTTCTTTGGCGGCAATAATTAGAGCGCCTAAATCAACGCCGGCTATGGAACGTGCGGAACCTTTAACTTCATCGTCTTCTATACTCATTACAAAAGAGGGCAAATTGTAGCGTTCTTTTAATTTTCCGGCGACAATGCCGATTACCCCTTGATGCCATCCCTTATTGGCAACAAATGCCATGGGGTAGTTTTGGGGAGTACCTTCTAAGATTTCTATGGCTTGTTCTAATACAAAACATTCTATATCTTTGCGTTCTTGATTGTAGGTATTCATTTCTTCGGCTAGATGTTGAGCTTCTATAGGATTATTAGAACATAGCAAGCGACTGCCGATATAGGCTTTACCAACACGTCCGCAGGCATTTATACGCGGACCTAAGACAAATCCTAAGTGGTAAGCGTCCGGCTTTTCGTTTAGATTTACAGCATCCATTAAAATTTTGAGCCCTAAGTTTTGTCTTGCGGACATAATTTTTAAGCCTTGAGTGACAAAAGCACGGTTTAAGCCAATAAGTGTTACGACATCACACACCGTTCCTAAAGCTACTAAATCAAGCCACTGCATTAAATTGGGCTCTGCTACGTTATCTTTATAAAATCCTTTTTCTCGTAATGTGCGGTTAACTGCAACAATGGTCATGAATACAACGCCGACGGCTGCCATGTAGCCTAAATCCGGTCGTTCGGAGTTTTGGTCTAAGCGTTTCGGATTGACGACAGCATAGACCTTTGGTAATCTTGTTTCTGCTTCGTGATGGTCAAGTATGATGATTTCGAAGTTTTGAGCTGCTTCATCTAAAATATCAAATGCCGATGTCCCACAGTCTACCGTAATGACTAAATCGGCGCCAAAATCGGTGAATTCTTGAAAGGCTAATTGGCTAGGTCCATAACCTTCTTCTCTTTCGGGGATATGAACGGCGGTTTCTATGCCAAAATAGGTTAAAAACAGGCGCATAACAGAAGTTGAAGTAGCTCCGTCTACATCATAATCACCGATAATAGCAATTTTTTGATGTTTGATTATAGCATCAGCAATGCGTTCAGCGGCTCTATCCATATCTTTTAATATACTGGGATCAGGCATTAAAGTTGATAACTTCGGGTTTAAGAAATAAGGTACTTGCGGTTCAGAAATATTTCTTAGCAATAAAAGTTTAGCTAAATTTATAGAGATTCCGGAATTGCGGCACATCGACTCTACTTGCCGATCATTAACTTCGGCAAGATTCCATATGTTTCCGTTAAGAGATAACGCTTCCGCGGTATTTTCTATCATGGTTTATCCTTTTTAGGGCATATTATCGTTGTATGCTTCATATTACAAGGTAAATTATATTTTATGAAGATAAATTTATTTTGTGTTACCACGCGAGATGTTTTTATCAAACCATTGTCTGGCCATGTTTTCTCCATCGCTTGTCAGAGTCAGTGCAATGAGGGAAGAATCTACATATAGAGAATTTTTGTGAGGCCATGGAGCGGATTTTTTGTATATATATTGCTTAAATTCCGGTGTAATAGGGAGAGATTCTTTTGATACAAACCACCAAAAAATATCAAAATCATTGTTTATAAAAGTTTGAGGGTAGTAGAAAGTAAAGGCTTTTGATGGTTTTTGCCATGGTATATATGGAGCAAATAACGTATATGAATCTATTGTTTCATTTGATTTCAGTTGGTAATATTTTTGACGGAAGTTCAAGGAACCACTTTGAGCAAATGTATAATTTCGGTAAGGAGAAAATTGCGGATGATCCTCTAATCTGTTGATGATACGTTCCATCATGGCTGTTTCAGTTTTGAAGCCAAATGTCCACACTTTTTGGGCATATGTTATGGTGTTTAGATTATAGAGACATACCAAAAATAGTGCAGATAGGGTGATATTTTTGATAAATTTTATCTTAGAACGAAATATTATAGAACCTGCAAAAGTATAAATATAAGGTAAGCTATAAAAATCTATGCGTGGTTCGTAGATAACATATACGGTGTTTTCTGCGGCAAAAAGGGTAAGTGTAGTCGATAAAAGTAAACCGCAAAGACTTAATATGAGACAGATGATGTTTAGAGGTTTTTTAGAGATTTTTTGCCATAATTCCCATAATGCTATGAGGCATAGGCTGAGCGTAGTATATTTATAGAAGCAGCTGATAAAACTGGTGGTGCGTGTCAGTTGTTTGAATGAGGTTTTAAAGCATAGAGAGAATTTATCTTTAAGGTTATTTAAGTCTATGTGGGCTGTATTATATGTATCATATTGCCAATGATGAAGTTTTAGAAAGTGTTGTATAATTAGTAAAATAGCAATAGCGCCTATTATGGCAATAGCGTGAGGAATGTATTTTTTTATGGTAATTTCATTTTGATAAATGTCGTTGATGATTAGTGTAAATAATATGACACCTATCATGTTTATAACAGGAGGATAACCGCCCAATGCTAAGGAAAAAAGCAAGGTGGCCAAGGGAATAGTGTATGTTTTTTTGAAAGAATTTGTTGCTAACGCAATGAAACCTGCAATAATAATGACAGGCCATGTTAAACAGCTTAGGGTTAAAAATGCAAAATAAAACCAAGAAATGGTGTAAGGTGCTATGATGATGTTTAAACCTAAAAGCAAGTAGATATAATTTTTCTTTGGCGTTTGCCATAAATTTAAGGTTAAAACGGCAGCCAAACTTAAAAAGGCCAGACCGGTCATAAGTGAAAAAACAGGTAAGATATTGCCGGAAAATAGTAGAATCGGTATGATAAATTGAGAAAAGCGTCCTTCAAATAAACCACTTGTCAGGGGAGTATATTCTTTTATCCAACCCCAATCGTGATTACCCCATAGAAAATTAAAAATAAAAGGCAGACAGCAAAATATTGCTAATACATACAGTTTATACCAACTTTTGATGATGAAGTATGTTGGTGTGTTTCTTTTCATTGTTTAATCCAATTTTTTATCTATAATATAAATAGGGCGATTTTTGACTTCTACGAAGATACTGGCAATATATTCGCCAATAATACCCATGAATAAAATGGTAATTCCGCTGAAAAATGTTACTGCCGACATTAATGATGCCCATCCGACGATGGTGGAACCATTAAAATAGGCATATACAGTCCAAAGCATTAAAAAGAAACTTAACAGTGATATTAGAACGCCGGATAAGGTGATAAGATGGAGTGGCATAGCAGAAAAGCTTGATATACCTTTTAATGCGAATAAAAGCATTTTTCTAAAAGGATATTTTGTTTCGCCGGCTTCTCTTTTTTTACGGTCGTAATACACATTACAAGATTTAAATCCGATGAGTGGTACGATGGCACGTAAAAATAGGTTTTTTTCGGTAAATTTTGCCATGGTATCTACGGCGCGTGCACTTAGAAGACGAAAATCTGCATGATTGGCAACTAATTCTACACCTAAAATTTTCATTAATTTGTAGAAAAGAAGTGCAGTATGCTTTTTGAACCAAGTATCCGTATCTCTTCTGTTTCTGACGCCATAAACAATTTCAAATCCTTCATTATAACGAGCTATCATTTGTTCTATGACAGCTGGGTCATCTTGCAGGTCGGCATCTATGGTTATGAACATATCGGCTTTTGTATTGTAAAGACCTGCCAGCAAAGCGGCTTGATGTCCGAAATTTCTGGAAAGGCATATCCCGTGGATGGCAGAATCTTTTTTGTGAGCTTGTTCTATGATTTCCCATGTTTTATCTTTTGAACCATCATTGATGAAGACAATTTTACTTGAGGGAGCTACTAAAGTCTTTTTTATGAGATTTTCTAACAATTTTGAAAGTATTTTAATACTTTGCGGCAGAATCGCTTCTTCATTGAAACAGGGAACAATAATGGCTAATTCTTGAGCTTTTTTCATCGGCTATACCTTTCTATGAAATATCTATATATTTGGGTTATAACTTATAAAGCGTAATTTTTCTATTAATTTTTGGGAGCAAAAGGCCTAATTTTGTGTTTGAATTCATTTAAGTCATATTGATTGTAAATGATGACAATAATGTTTTCATCAATCCATAGGCAATTTTTGTTAGGATAAGGTCGTGCTTTTGTTGTTATAAATTCATAAAATTCAGGTGTAATATCTTCGGGTAGTAGCGGCGTTTTGTGTTTGATAAATGAAGTTGGCATATAAAATTCGGTTAGAGAATCGCATTGCCAACTGGCCAAATAGGGCGTTGCTAAAAGAAATGGCTCGTTTTGTTCAAATTTTCTAGTATAGTATGCCGGTCTTAGGGTAATATCTCCAATTTGCCATAAGCGATATTGTTTGCTGTTATTGAACTGAGGATGATCTTCGATGCGTGTGTTGATATCATCTAATATTTGAAATTCGGCGTCATATCCTTGCTTCCATATTTTTAGGGCACGGTAATCATTTAAGGTGTTAAACGGGATAAGTATAAACATCAAAAATAAGGCTAAACTGTGTGCGAATGGTGTTTTAAATTTCAATAATAAAGCAAGAGCAAAAGCGTAAATGAATGCCAGTCCGTAAAAATCTACTCTCGCGACAAATTGTGTGGGCGGAATGACTATAAAAGTGGTTAAAGAAGCACTCCAAATTGTTCCAAAGATCAATAATAAAGTTAATAATAATCTCTTTGTTTTTATGGCTTTGATAGTGGCACCGACTAGTGCGCTTAGTGTCATAATCATCAAAGTAATTTTATAACCTTTTTCCATAAAAGGCAGAGAAATAATAAACTGTTGATATGAAATTTTTATGGTGGCAATGAATTTTGCCGGCATATCTGCTAATGATGTTGTTTCAAGATTATATACATTATCAGGATTGATTAATTTTAGGGTAAGCTTAAATAGAATTGCGGCTAATAATATATTCAAAACGGTATATTTATGAATTTGGAACAGTGTTTTAAGATTTTTCTTTTCAAATAAGTAAGAGATGGCGATTTTAGCTGTAAAACAAACAGCAATAGTATTAATAACAGGAGGGTAGCCTCCTAATGGCAGATAAAAGCATAGAATAGCTAAGATTGATAAAGGTATTTTGGATTGGTTTTGGTTAATACGAGATGATATATATAAGCCTAATATAACAAAGAATACCCATAGAAGGCAACTTAATGTTATAAAAGTAAAATAAAGCCAAGATAATGTGTATGGTAATGAGGCAAAAAAAGTGATAAATAAGGTTAAATTAAAGGTGGATTTAGGTATATCCCAGTATTTTGCTAAGAGCCATAATGCCAAGGTTAAAAATCCTAAGCCTAATAAATTGGTTATAATGGGTAATATTTGTCCGTAAGTTAATAACCAGGGTGGCACAAATTGCGAAAAACGACCTTCAAAAATTCCAGATGATAAGAATAGCTGTTCTTTGACGAATTTAACATCATGATTACCCCACATAAAATTTAAGGTATGGTACAAATATATGAAATTGATTAGAAAGTAGCTGATAAACCATGCTTTTCGTTCTGTCTTGTCGGGTATAAGGTTTAGCGTTTTCAGAAAATTTTTCATGGTAACGTATCCTTAATAGAATTAAATTGGTCGGTTAGCATAGATTTTCCTTTTGATGTGAGTGCAATGATTCCGTAATTATTATCTATGTAAACGGAGTTAGGTTGTGGCCAAAGAGTTATTTTTTGCGATAAAAAGTCAATCATTTCCTTGTTTATTTCCGTAGGATCAATTGCCGTTCCTTCTTTTACAAAAGGGGTTGGTTCCCAAAAATTATAATATTCAAAAGCTATCCAATGTCGAAAGTAAGGAATTTGTAATGTATAATAGCCGTACTTTTCATGTTTTTGAGATTGATAATAGCGATGACGCAAAGGTAATTCTCCGGCCTGGATGATGGTGTACATTGTTTTAGGATTATAATTTAGGTGTTCTTGAATGCGTGCATTTAGTCGCTGTTGTAATAGTTCTTCAGCGTGAAAACCAAAAAGGTGTACTTTGGCAAAATTAAAGTTTGCAACGGTACTATTTATAAAAAGCAAGCCTGAAAGTATGAGAGAAAGATTTCTTAAAATATTCTTTTTTTCTCTGAGTATTGTTAAGCAAAACAAAATTAAACAAGGAACTGCATAGAAATCAGTGCGTATCATAAAGGCGGCCGGGTCATATTTGGCAAAATAATTAGCTGATGTTTCGGTAGTTAGCCAAGCTGAAAATTTTATACATAGAAAAAGTATTGGTAACATTACGACTAAAATAATAAATTGTTTTTTTGAATGTGTTGTATGAAGTAATTGTGCAATAAATAAAATAATGATTGTGCTGGTTATCAGCTTAAATGATAGGCTGAAGAAGGGTTGCGGTTGTATTAAACTTTGCAATGACAGGCCTATTGTCGGTATAATTTTTAAGATAAGATCTTTTATTGCGGGAGTTTGATTGTTGTATAAATTCATCATCAGATGATGTGCGCTTAACCAGTTATAGATTAAGTATAAACTTAAAAATGCTGCTAACAAACTGATGGCAAAGGGAGATATTATTTTAAGTAAATTATGCATAGAAACGTTTTTTGTTTGTTTACGTATTATCCATAAACAAGTAGCAGTCATATAGAAATTGATTGTTGCCGGGTAACCGCCTAAGGAGAGTAATAAGAGTATAAAACTCAGTCCGGTATATAAGAAAAAGTGTGGTGTAGAGGAAGCTTTTTTGGCACAGATTAATGCGAAAACTAAGACTAGAGGCCAGCTTAATTGACTGAAAACAATAAATTGAAAATATAATATTTCATTGATATATGGAAGTGTGGCAGCTACCAAGAGAGGTATAACAGCGCTTTTGTGTACAGAAAATTCAAAGAAACGAGAATATAATAATACTAATGCAGCAGCATATAATAGCAGTCCTATGAGTATATTTAAGATGGGTAAAATTTTTCCCATTAAGAATATGCGTACGAGTGTATATTGACTAAAACGCCCTTCTATTAGGCCGGAATCTAATCCGTTATCGCTTATTAAAGGTTGCCAATCGTGATTTCCCCATATGAATTGACATATCAGAGGTGAAAATATTATGCATAGTCCGGCAAAAACATATAGCCAAAGTTTCAGCTCCGGTCGAGTGAGAAAAAATTTTGATTTTACAGTGGACATTTGCAGTTCTTTTTTTTGTTAATCTCTTGACAGTTTAGGCGGCAATATTCTAAAATATGGTAAATTTTGGGAGGTATATATGAGATATTTTCTTTTAGCTTTATTTTTGATGTATTCAGGTCTGGCTCAGGCAGAAGAATTGCGTGTGGCAGATAAGGCTATATATGATGTACGTATTGCCAGAACAACCGGAGAGCTTAAGCGGGGGTTAATGTTTATTCGCAAATTACCACGAAATCAAGGGATGTTATTTGATGTGCAGGATTATGAAGGCGTTAAAATGTGGATGAAAGATACATATATTCCTCTGGATATGATTTTTATCGGTTGTGATCTGAAAATTACGGATATTTATAGAAATGCCGAGCCTATGTCTATGAAAATGATCGGTTCAGAGCAGCCGTTTTGTTATGTATTAGAGATTAATGCCGGTGAGGCTGATGGTAAAGATATGCAGATTGGAGATGCTATCTTGATTGGTTCCTCATCTTAAAGTTATGTTGTAAAGTTCCTAAAGTATCATATATTTCTTTTGTTTAATGAAATAGGAGGAATATATGAGGAAATTTTTGTTTTTAATGTTCGCCACTGCTATCTTTTGTTCTTCAGCCAATGCTGAGAATGGTTGTGGTATGGGACATAAAATGAGCGGCGGCTTTTATGATATTGAAGCGAAGCCAATGAGTGTAGCAGAGGTAAAAAAGCAACCGGAAGATACTTTTGTCGGTATGCAAGGGTATATCACAAAGCGTTTAGGTAAAGATACATATAATTTTAGTGATGGAACAGATAATCTGGTGGTAGAAATTAAAGCTAAGAAATGGCACGGTCAGATTGTTTCTCCTAAAGATAAAGTTATGCTTTGGGGGGAAGTTGATGATGAAGATGGTGTTATTATGGTTGATGTTAAGTCAGTCAGTTTGATGAAATGATTAATAAAAAAAGCCATCTTTAGAGATGGCTTTGATTTTTTTAGTCTTTATGGCGAAAAGTAATGCGTCCTTTAGTTAAATCATAAGGTGTCATTTCTATATCCACTTTATCACCAACCATAATACGGATACGAAATTTTCGCATTTTACCAGCGGTATGTGCCAAAATTTCTACGCCGTTTTCTAAGCGGACACGAAACATTGCATTAGGCAGTTTTTCTATAACATCACCGGTAAATTCCAGTAGTTCTTCTTTACTCATAAAATATCCTTTAACAATTCTTTTTTTTTGCTATATATACCGCAAAATATTATTTTACAAGCATTTTTTATGATTTTTGATGCGAAAAGGTTATTTCAAAACTAGAACCGATGTTTTCTTTGCTTTGGACACTAATTCGGGCGCCAAACTGTGTCGTTAGATCTTTGACGATAGCCAAACCTAAACCGGTACCTTTTTTTTCAGGATTTGAAGATGCAGAGTAAAAAGGTTCAAAGATATGTTTTAATGCTGTTTCCGGTATGCCACAACCAGTATCTTTGATTGTTATTGTTGAAGTATTTTTATCAGTTTTTATTTTTACTTCAAGAGTTCCACCGTTGGGCATCGCATTAATAGCGTTTTGTACGAGGTTTAGGATAATCATCTTGAAGTCGGTTTCATTTCCATAAAGTTGATGTTTACATTTATTTAAGTTGTGTTTCAAACTGATACCTTTGCTTTTGATTTCATAATCAAATAAGGATAGGACATCATTGATACTATTTGTGATGCTGAAGTTTCCTATGGTTTGATCTGTATTGCGTGCTAATTTAAGCAAGCGTTCCGGTACTTTAATGCACTCAGCTATCTGTTTGGCTATCATTTGCAGATACTTTTTTTCTTCAGTGGTTACATTATCATCATCATAGTATTTTTCTAAAATACCGTTTAAAATCAGATTAATAGCACCGAGATTATTTTTCATTTCATGAGCCAAAGATGTGGCTAAAAATCCTAAAGATGATATTTTTTGTTGGTGTGAATAGTGGATGTTTTCGCTTAAATCACGAAAAGACTCTACAATCGCAAATTTTCCGTTTAAGTTAATGCGTGCAGAGTTGACGGATAGCGGACGATCATTGACGCTGTGTATCAATTTTATATTATTTGCTTTTTTATTCTGTAATTCATTGATAGGACATATATATTGATTGTTGCCGCATGGACAATCTGAATTTTTATTGTAGGATTTGTAGCATTTTGTTTCATTATGGAAATAGCGGTGGCGAATTTGTTCTTGGTAAGTTTTGTTAGAAAGGATAATATTGTATTTATCATCTATGATGCGGATAGAATCGGGCAAAGCATCAATCAGATTTTGTAAAAAAAGTTCTTTTTGTTTAATTTCGTTAATGTTATTTTCAATATTATCCAACATGAAATTAAGTGTTTTCATTAAGGCATCAAATTCATCTGATGTTATACTTTTTTTTACATTTAATCGTTGAGAGAAATCTCCGTTTGTGACAGCGACGGAAAGCATTGTTAATTTATCAATAGGGGTAATAACCCATCTGCGTAACAGTAGCCATAAGATGATTAATGAGATTAAAGTTAGGATTGCTCCTAAACTAATAATGGTCAAACTTTCGGTAAAAGTTGCATAGCTTTCATTGTAATTTTGATTTAGTTCTTCATTCAGCCGGCGCTCACGTGTTAATTCTTCTTGTTTTTGAGTTAAATTTTCAGCAATATTTTGTTGTTCTGAGGGCAGATAATCGTTTAGTTTCTTTCTTAATAAAATGTTTTCGTTTAGAAGTTCAATCACATATTGGTTTCTGGTTATGATATTACTATGCTCGGCACGAATTTTTTTACCGATAACACCATCAAAAAGAACGAAAAATATGGCTGCAGTCAAAAAGAAGAAAAAAGATATTGTAAAGAAGAACTTTTTATTTAAGCTAAAAAACATTTTACAGCTCCTTATAATTCTATGGGTTCATCGGATGATAAGTAGGAATTGAATTGTTTTTCTTCGGCCAGAGTTGTCGGTGCTAATTTACCTTGTTCACGTAAATACATTTTTTGTAAGTATGGTTCTAATTCCGGTTTTAGTAACAGATTTTTAGTAATGGCGGCACGGGTGTATTCGTGTCCTGGAAAAATTAAAGTATCGTTTGGCAAGGCTTTTATTTTTTCTAGGCTTGAACGCATTTCTGTCGGAGAACCTTCAAATAGTCCGCCAATACACAAGTTGAATAAAGTATCGCCAGTGAAGAGCGCTTTTTCCTCAGGCATATAATATACAATGTGCCCCTTGGTGTGTCCTGGGGTGGCGATAATTTCAAATTTAAGATTGTTAATAATTAATTCTTCATTAGCTTTTGCATTTATATCAGCGGCCGGTACTGCGGAAAATTCTTTCTCAGGGGCGATGATTTTCAGATTATATTTGTGCTTAAGTTCGAGGTTTCCTCCCACATGGTCAAAATGATGATGTGTGGTTAAAATATGGGTAGGGGTTAAGTGTAATTGATCTAATTTTTCTATTATAGGACGAGCTTCTGCGGCATCTATAATTATCGTGGTGTCAGATTTTTCAAGGTGAATAAGATAAGCATAATTTGCCATATTGTTGTCATTACAAAAAACAGGGATAATTTCAGCCTTCATTCTTTTATCCTTTGTAAGTGTCCGTTATCTATAGCCAAAAAATCATAAAAAGCTGTTGTGTAATCTAAAATACCGGCGTAATTGGGTAGGTTTGATGCTTGTGATAAAGAATAAGCCATGCTTTCACCAATAGGATTGCCCTGGCGTTCAAAAGTTTCAGAGCGCGCTTTCCATGTGTTAAAGTAGTTAATACTTGAGTTGAAGGTTAAAGCGTAACTGCGCATACTTTCTATAAGGCTGTCAAATATTTTGAAGCGGTAGCCATCATCTTTGTTTTCAAGAGGTTCAAGACCTTCATCTGTGTACCAAACTTTTTCTTTATAAAGAGAGTTTGCCTGTTGGGCAATACGTGAAAATCCCCAATTGGTTTCCATTGCCGCTACTGCTACTAATATAGATGGCGGAACGACATTTATGCGCTCTTTTAATTTTGTTAGTTGTTCAGGTACTCGTACATTTGGATCCTTATTGCGTACGAAATAATCATATTTTAGCGCAAGGGCTTCTAATCTTTCGGTTTCTTCTTTATTTAATTTTCCGTTTCTTTTATAGCTTCTTTCTAATCGTAATAATTTATGGCGCTCGTTATATAGTTCTTCATTTATTTTTAATGCCAGAGGGGTCAGTATCCTGATAAACAGTTCATTACGGTATTTTTGAGATTCAATTTGAGCAAAATCCGAAGGAAGTTTTTGTAGAAATATAGCTGGATATGCATCATCTTTTAATGCTCTAAAGCGCGTATAACGATATTTGGTAAAAAGTTCTTCCAGTTCTTTTACGGTTGTTTCTTCTACATAAATTACACCGTTTGCGGTATGAGATATCATATCAGCGTGTGCTGTTGAAGCGGATAAGATTAAAATAATGCTGCATAAGAATGGGTAAAATATTTTTATCATTTTAAGACTACCTCCTTTATATGGGGTAGGTAGCGAATGAGGTTTTTAGCAACGCGTTCTTTCAGGGTGCGTTCAGCATAAGGGCAACCTTGGCATTTGCCAAGGAAATGTACCTCGACAGTGTTTTCATGATAAGATAACAGTTCTATATCTCCACCATCAGCTTGCAAGAAAGGGGCGATGATAGTTTTTAGAATAATTTTAATTTTTTCTTCGGTGTTATTAACGTCAGCAAATTCCATTTTAGGTAATGATTCCGCATAATCATCAAGTTCTGCTAATGTTATAAGTAATAGATCATCAATATTTTTTGGGGAATTTGTTTTCAGATATATAAAATCTGCGGTTAATAATAGTTTTTCAGCTGTTTTTTGAGCCATAATATTTTCTAAAACAGAAATACTTGGTATATCATTTGTTACATAAAATGTACCGACTATGGGAAATGCTGTATTAAAAAATAGTAAGATTTCCGTGTCGGATATTTGTTTTTTTTCTATTTTCATTGAGGCAATTCCGTAGTTTTTAATAAAATATTGAAATATATTTCTTGCAGATAATTTTGCGCTTTAGATAAATAATATGCTAAATAGAGTAAATGATTAGCTTCATAAGTGCTGTTCGGAGATGTATTTTTGATGATTAAAGGTCTAAGTTCTGATGCTTCAGACAGTGCTTTTAGTGCTGATGTCATATTCTCATATTGTTCAGCGTATAATATGAGGGATTGAAAATCTTTAGCAACTCCTGATAAAAAGTAATGTATGGTATATATAACACCTTGCGCGTGATAAAAGGCATTATCAGCCCTAAAGTCCAAAATTTCAGAATGGTGTTCTTGAATATGTTTTTGTAATTTATTGAGTTCCTTTTTGAGTAGTATGTTTGTGCTTTTTAGGGTATAAAGTAAGTCTTGAGGGCTATTAGGGACATCAGAGTTAGATAAGTGTTCAGTTGTTTCTATTAAGGCCAGAGCTTTACGATATTGTTTGGCAGAACCAGGTGCTAATTTATCGTCTTTGGTTTGTGAAAATAACCATATTGTCGGATCATAATCCAATAATTTTCCGGCATCCTCTAAATTTTGGTTTTGATAGTGTTTGGCGAGTTTTTTTATAAAATAGTTTGCACTATCTTTAACCCCTAGTTGAAAGTTTGGTAAATTATCTAATACGGAAGCGGGAAAGATAATCGGTAATGATGGTGTCCACGCTTGCTTATCAACTTGTATTTTCAGAACATAAGACAGAGCTGAAAGAGTGTGGGGTGTTTTTTTTGTTTCATATTTAGTTATGTTATCTAAGCGGTTTTCTATGTCTGAGCTGATATAGGCACCTAAACCGTAATAAAATAACAGTATAAAAGTAAGAATTCCTGTGATTAGTCTTCCGCGTTTATTGGTTAATAATAGATTTTTTAGGTGTTTTTTTGTTGATTTGGATGTAGGCGATGATTTATCAAATGAGTCTTTTAGTTTATTTTTTGTATAAACATAAATATAAACAATACGTCCGAGCAAGCGCTTAATTTTTAATTTGAGCTTGGTCAAAGGGCGGTCTGTCATGCTTTTTTTCTCCGTAATAACAGATTTTTAGTAATGGCTACTATATCTAATACGCCTTTTATTTTAGCTATAATCAAAAAAGTTGCAAGTCCTATTATACCAATGACGGATAACTTGAATATCAGCCAACCAAAGTGTTTCGGTGGTAGAAACAGATTTATGCTCATTTGGGATATAATTAAGATAATACCAGTAATTAGGGTACATATAAATATGTCAATTATCTTCTTTTTAAGGGATGGGGAAATTTCCCAAAAATCACGTTTTTTTAATCCGTGGAGATATTGATAGAGTGAAACAAATGCGGCAATAGATGTGGCAATAGCAATACCTACGTGTCCGAATGGTTTCATTAAGATAATATTCATTATGAAATTTGCGGCAAAAACAACAGCACTATATTTGACCGGTGTTACAGTATCACCGCGGGCAAAAAAATTGGGCATTAGTGCTTTGACCATAACATAACAAGGTAAACCTACAGCATAAGCTTTAAGAGCAAGAGCTGTTTTGGTTGTATCGGAAGCGGTGAAACGGCCATGCTCGAATAATAATTCTACCAACGAATCGGCAAGACAAATAAAAATAACGGCAGCCGGTAAAGACATAATTAAACCATAAATAACAGCTTTGTCTTGGGTGTCTTGAGCATCTTTTTTGTCGCCAGATTTAAGTTTTTTAGATAGTAAAGGTAAGAGCGCTACGCTGATGGCGGCGCCGATAACGCCTAAAGGTAATTGTTGTAAACGGTTAGCATAATACAGCCAAGAAACAGCTCCGGCAGATACAAGTGATACGAGTATCATATCTACTACCATGTTAATTTGATAAATTCCTGCTCCAACTACGCCAGGAGCTATGCGTTTGAATAAGGTTTTAATTTCATCATCGTGCATTATTTTTTTGAAATTAAAATCAGGTTTAATGCGGATGCTGTCTTTGTTTAAAAAGTATTTCAGCCATAAAACCTCAATGATACCGGAAAGAGTTATACCCCAAGATAATCCAAATACAGGCATTTTTAAGAAAAGAACTGAAAATACTCCGGCGGTAATAATACCTAAATTTAAGATTATAGGTGTGGCGGCCGGAGCAGCAAATTTATCAAAGGAGTTCAAAATGCCAGCTTGGAAAGAAACAATAGATATAAATAGTAAAAATGGAAAAGTGATGCGGCATAAGGCAATGGTCAGTGCTACTTTTTCCGGATTTTCAGCGAATCCAGGGGCTAAAATTTTTACAACCCAGGGCATAGAAAATTCAAACAAAGCGATAAAAATGATAAGAATAAATGTTAAAAACGAAATGGCTTTAGCCGCGAATCGAATGGATTCATCTCTTCCGGATGCTACGAGTTTTGATGAGAATAATGGCACAAAGGCAGAAGTGAATGCACCTTCAGCAAATAAGCTACGAAATAAGTTTGGAAGTTTGAAAGAAACTAAAAAGGCATCAGATACATTTCCGGCACCTAAAAAACTAGCTATCATCATATCGCGGATGAAGCCGGTTATGCGGCTTATCATTGTGAAACCACCGAAAGTGGCAATTGAGCGGATAAAAGACATTGGCTATTCCTTATTTAAGATGTGATAAATTTAGATTAATATTAAATCTGTTAATAAAGGGCAAATAAATTGTGTTTTATTGTAAAAAAAAAGTAAATACTGTAAATTATTAGTGAGCCACTTTCAGGTGACGGAGAATGTTATGATGAAAAGTAAAGCAGAGATAGTAGCTATGCCGGATTTGTCCGTGATTGTTTCTATGTATAATGAAGAGGACAGCCTTAAGTCTTTTTTTGCGGCTATTACCAAAACAATGGAGAGACTATCCAAATACAGTTATGAGATTATCTGTATTGATGATGGATCAACAGATAAGACATATTCATTGTTGTGCCAATATGCAAAAAAAGATAAACATGTTAAAATCATTAAATTCTCGCGTAATTTTGGTAAAGAATACGGAATGATGGCCGGGTTAAAATATTGTCAAGGACGTGCGGCTATTCCTATGGATGTTGATTTGCAAGATCCACCGGAGTTAATTGAGCAATTTGTGAAAAAGTGGGAGGCAGGTTATGATATGGTTTATGGTATCCGCAGTGACAGGCAAAGTGATACCCTTTTAAAGCGAATGACGGCAAAGCTTTTTTATAAAATTTATAACTTAATGACGCGTTCTCCAATACCTTATAACGCGGGTGATTATCGTTTGATTGATCGCAAAGTAATTAATGCAATTTTAAGTCTTAAAGAGCGGAATATCTTTATGAAAGGGGTATTCGGATGGACCGGATTTAAGACTACCGGTATTAAATATACCAGACAAAAAAGATATGCCGGAAACAGTAAGTGGAATTATTGGAAATTATGGAATTTTGCTTTAGATGGAATTACTGCTTCTACAACATTGCCGCTTAGAATTTGGAGCTACTTAGGCACATTACTGGCGACGACAGGAATGTTTTATGCATTATACATTATCATTCGGACGATTGTGCGTGGTGTAGATTTGCCAGGTTATGCATCATTATTGGTGTTTATTTTGGTCTTAGGCGGAATCCAAATGATTATCTTAGGGATCCTGGGTGAATATATCGGACGTATCTTTATAGAAGTTAAAAACAGACCTTTATATATTGTGGAAGAGAAGGTTAATATAGATAATGACTAATAAATTGCAGGATTATCTTAGTCGGCAGATGCTGATTGTAATGACTTTCGGTTTTTCCAGCGGTTTACCATTAATGTTGGTATTCGGAACACTTGGCTTGTGGTTAAAAGATTATAATATTGCATATAGTGCGATAGGTGCTTTCTCTTTGGTTAGGTTACCATATTCTTTTAAGTGGGCTTGGGCACCTTTGGTTGAAAATTATAAAATTCCGATATTAGGAAAATTAGGCAAACGTCGCAGTTGGACACTTTTGGCACAAATAGGTCTGTTTTTGAGCTTATTTTGGCTTTCACGTCTGGAGCCATCAGGCAATATCATGTATATGGCAGTTATTACTCTTTTAGTCAGTTTTTTTTCTGCTACGCAAGATATTGTTTTGGATGCATTTCGTGTGGAGCTTTTTGAAGGAAATACAGAAAAGGAAGTTAAAGGTGCAACAATTTATGTTTTAGGGTATAGAATCGGTATTATTGTTTCCGGCGCATTTGCTATCGGGATGGCTGCATATTTTTCATGGAATACGGTATATCTTATTAATGCATTGTTGTTAATTTTAGGCATGGTGGCGACAATTTTATCTCAGGAGCCGGAAAGTGCTTCTGTTGTAAAGAAAGATCCGGTAAAACATTCTGTTATCAAATATGCGATCGTGGAGCCGTTTATACAATTTATGAAACGTCCTTACTGGCTTATTGCGTTGTTTATTGTATTTACATATCGGTTAAGTGACGCATATTTCGGTCCGATGGCCTATCCTTTTTATGATGATATCGGGTTTAGTAAGGCTGAGATTGCGTATATTACAAAAATTTATGGTACCATTGCTACAATTGTCGGGGGAATTATTGGAGGGGTGTTTCTTGCTAAAGTTGGTATGATGAGAGGGTTGTTGTGGTTAGCTTTTGTGCAAGGGATAACAACAGCACTTTATATTCCCCTTTATTATATCGGACATGATATTTGGTTTTTAATGTTTACGATTTCTTTGGAAAATCTTTCTTCAGGCATGGCGACGACGGCAATTATTGCTTTTATGTCGGTTTTGTGCGATAAAGGGCATACGGCGACACAATATGCGCTTCTTTCTTCTTTAACCGGAGCGGCACGAGATGTTTTTGCATCAACATCGGGTTGGGTATTGGAACAAACCAGTTGGCCTATATTCTTCGGTATCAGTGCGTTATTAACGTTGCCAGGGGCAATTCTTTGTTGGTACTTATGTAAAAAACGACCTGGCTATTTAATAAATTCTTGAGTTTTCTTGAAATATAGTATATACTGAAAAAGGTTTTTTTAAGAAGGCTTTTTTATGGATAGTTCGGATAATAAAAATTCAATTGATGTTCCGGCAGATTTTTCTTTTACGCCGGTAACAGAAATGGATGCAGGAGAGGAAGTAACAGGGGAATTTTCTGCAGAGCCGGTTGTTGTTGTCAAAAAGACTTCCGAGAGGATGGAAAAGCTTCGTGCGTATTATGCTCAGTTGGGGCAAGTACGCGAAGATATGGAAAATGAACTTAAAAAAACTCTAGAAGGTACGACCGTTGAAGGTGAAATTGAAGGTAAACTTTATGAGTTTAGTCACTCTTGGCATACGATAGCGAATGAAATTAATCGTCTTGATGATTTGAACGGGCGTCGGCGTAAATTAGATGGTTCGGAGTATTTTGCCGGTCAAAATCTTTCTGGGCAAAATTTTTCGGGGCAGAATTTATCTAAAAAAGATTTCTCCGCCGTCAATTTGCAAGATGCAAATTTCCAAAAAGCAAATTTAACAGGTTGTGACTTTACCGGTGCAGATTTATCCGGTGCAGATTTATCCGGTGCGGATTTAACAGACTCTATTTTTGCCGGTTCTAAATTGCACGGTACAAACTTTACCGGCGCCATCATGGATGGTGTAATTTTACGCGATGCTGATATTGAAGATGCCATCTTAATTGATATCCAAATGGATGAGCTTGCCATAGAAGAGTTGCAAGCATTGGTTGAGTATTTAGCAATTTATTATCCGCATAAACTTAATTTGAGGCGAATTAATCTTTCTTTGTTGGATTTAACACGTATTGACTTGCGACAAGTTGATTTGCGCGGGGTAGATTTTACCGGTCTTGATTTTACAGGTGTTAATATTATGGAGCTTGATTTAAGTGAATGTATTATTACACCTGAGCAAATTGCGCAAGCTCTCGGACGTGTTCCATCACCAGAAGAATTGAAACGTATCTTAGCTCCTAAGAGAAGGAAAAAGGCAAAGAAATTTTATATAGATTTTTCAAGCTTTTTGCAAGATGGACATTTTCTTGGTTGGACCGATTTGACGAAGCATAGTATTAGTACGGATACTTTGGTTAGTGCGTTTAAGAAATTTAAGAATGCTATAGCTAAAAAACCGGAAGAAAAAGATGAGATTATTTTTGAAAAAGCACAGAAATTCCATGCGGAAAGATTAGAAGAAGAGCGAAAAGCTTATAATGAAGAACAGCGTAAAAATATAGAAGAACGTAAACAAAAAATGCTAGAAAAAACAACAAGTGATGAGAAGTTTGTTCCTATTCATGTTAATTTAGGACGCGGAAGTCGCGATATTTAGTTTTTTATTGAAAATCAAAAATAATACTTGCCAAACAGAAAAAAAGGTTATACAAACCAAAGCCACGGACAGATGACCGAGAGGCCGAAGGTGCACGATTGGAAATCGTGTGTACCCCCAAAGGGTACCGTGGGTTCGAATCCCACTCTGTCCGCCAGTTACTAAAACAGCCCACCATAGTGTGGGTTGTTTTAGTAACTGATAAAAAAACAGGGGTGAGAACCCACGGGATGAGTGGGTTCGACTACCAGCGCAAGACGTACGGAGAACGTCGGTAGGCAAAAGCCTATGCGCGCCTGTGCGACCAAGCTTTTGATAATAAAAAGCGAAGGTCAATCCCACTCTGTCCGCCAGTTACTAAAACAGCCCACCATAGTGTGGGTTGTTTTAGTAACTGATAAAGAAAACAGGGATGAGAACCCACGGGATGAGTGGGTTCGACTACCAGCGCAAGACGTACGGAGAACGTCGGTAGGCAAAAGCCTATGCGCGCCTGTGCGACCAAGCTTTTGATAATAAAAAGCGAAGGTCAGTCCCACTCTGTCCGCCAGTTACTAAAACAGGGGATGAGAACCCATTCTATCTAATCTATTAATCCGTTTGAAATCTTGTGCAAACCGAATGAAAATCAATTAAATTATTTGACACTTGTTCTGTTTTTTTCTATAAATATATCGTTTAACTAATTTTAGAGAGGGATATAATGAAAAAAGTTTTATTTTGTTTGGCAACACTCTTTGTGCTTTCCGGTTGCGACACACTTTCTCAGTATTCTACAGCTAACGCAAATGATTCTATTAAAGTAAGAATGCGTGCTTGTTTGGTTAATGAAGCAACAGCAAAATTCCAAGCTGGTACATTATTTACTCAAGGTATTTCGGCGACTTCGGATGAATTGGTAACAATTTGTATGAAAAAATTAGCTTTACAGTCTGCCGGTATCAGTGAAGAATCTCAGTCAACTGCGGCAAGTATTATACAGAATCTTAAAAATTTCGGAACTGCTAATTAAAGAAAATTTGAGCGTCTAATCGGACAAGTTGTTGTCTTTTAATAAGCCGGATTGGTGCAAATCCATGTACTTCTATGTACGCTAGGCTTTGCACCAGCGGACATTTACTTATGAATTTAGTTATTGACATAATTACCAAAAAATGATATTTTCTTTTTATCACAATATAGATATTTAGATTATTAACTAATATACAAGAGTATGAAAAAAGATTTTTTAAATGAATTTTTCGGCGAAATGCCGTATGTGTTGGTGTCTTTAGTAGCACTTTATCAGTTGGGCTATGCTGCTATTCATGGTCAGTGGTTACTCGTTGGTGTGACGCTCGGTCTGTTTGCAGCAATTGTTTATCTGGAAAAAGCTGCTAATGTCGGAGCAGTTGTCTTTGTAGCCGGCGCAATGCTGACGAGTATGGAAACTGAGTTACAGGCTGATGTATGGCATGTTGCTCTTCTCATCATCTTCGGGCTCCTCGCAGGGTATCATCTGAAACTTGTGGAGGAGTGGAACACTAAAAAAGCAAGAGAGGCTAAGACAAAACTGGCGAAGGCAAAGAGCTATGTGATCATTGCAGCATATGCTGTTTCAGTTTGTGTCGGTATGTATGCGGTGGCTTACATGAGTTTTTCGTGGATAAATGTGGCACTGTTCTTGTTATTTGCACAGACCATCTATGAGGCTTTCTGCACTTATCGACCTAAGGCAAGTGATATCCGCCTTGTCGTTAAAAAAGACGAAGAAGCAGCGTGAGATAAAGAAAGAGTTTCTTCCTACCTAAATATAGGTGGATGAAACTCTTTTTTTGTGCTTATTTTGAAGAATAGAGGAAATTTTTTACCGGAAGCATTAAGTTATCAGGCAGATTATTTAAATCAAACCATTGCCATTTTGCACATTTATCCGGTTCCATTATTTGCGGTGTGCCACTGAATTTTTTGCAGACCAAATGCAAGGTTATATAATGTTTACCACTTTCCTTAAAGAAGTCATTAGTTGTACCTTTTAGGACAACGTCGTCGGAAGATATATCCAATCCGGTTTCTTCTTTAACTTCTCTAATGGCTGTTTGTTCATTAGTCTCTCCATATTCCATATGTCCACCGGGAGGGCACCATGTGTCTTTGGCATGGTTGCTTTTTCTTAAACCGAGTAACAGTTGTTTTTTATCATTAAAGATATAAACTCCAACACCGACCTTAATAATGTTTTCCATGTCTATCCTTTATGAAACAGTTGCATTTTGTTGTTTATAGAATATACTTCAAATAGTTTTTTGCAAGGATTTATTGTGATGAGAGCAATATGGTTAATTGTGGTTTTATTTTTAAGCGGATGCAGCAGTATTCACATCCCAGAAGACTTTACTTATAAGGAAATTCAAACGACAATTTTTAAGCTTGCTAGTTGGCAGAAAATGGAAAATGCTACTGCGCCTGTTAAGATTTATATAGAAGGTGATGGTGCTGCATTTAATGCTGAAGGGCAGCCGACCAGAAATCCTACTCCAAAAGGAAAATTATTAAGGGAAATTGCTTTTGGTGATATGAGTCCGAATGTGGTTTATTTGGCTCGGGCGTGTCAATTTGTAGATGATGATAAATGTGTTCAAAAATATTGGACAACGGCTCGTTTTGCTCCGGAAGTGATACAATCTGCATATGAAGCTATTTATAAAATAGCGAAAGGACGAGAGGTGATTTTAGTGGGTTTTTCAGGTGGTGCTCAGGTTGCAGGTTTGGTTGCTGTGCTACATCCAGATGTAAGAGTTAAAAAACTTATCAGTGTTGGTGGTAATCTTGATCATTATGAATGGACAGAATATCATAATTTGCCATCGTTAAAGGATTCACTTAATCTGGCTGATTATCGGGAAAAATATCTAATGTTTCCACAATTTCATTTTGTGGGTGAAAATGATACAATTATGCCACCAGTGTTAAACCAAAATTTTATGGAACATAAGAATGTTTATGTAGTTAAAGGTGCTAGCCATGGCAATGGTTGGGAGGTTGTTTATCCGCAGATTTGGAATGCAATGTAGTTTTCTATGCGTTTGTGTTGTTTTCTTCATCTTCTTTTTCGTAACCCTTAAGGTTATGCAAAAATTGGCTTTCTATGCGTAAATACTGGTCTAAGAGCCAGCGTGAACGAAATACGAAGAAAATTGTTAAAATAAGTAGAATTAAAGTGAGTTTGGGGTTTTCACTTAGAAATTTATGTACGACAGTGACGATAAAAAATGATGATACCAAAATTCTAAAACTTGTTAGGATAATTAAAGGTAAACGATTGGCTCTTTTGGCCATCCATAATTTATAATAAATACGTGAAACTTGGTTCTTATCTGCAAAAAAATTGCGAAAGCGTGCGGTTTTTTCATCTAATACATTATAAGCGGCATTTTTGAGGGCAGAAACTTTGTTTTGATTTTGGGTTTCATCAGCTAATTTGGTTTCTTCTTCTATTTCTTCGTCTGTTTCTTTTTGCGGGAATAGCCAATGCATTTTATTTTTAATAAATTTAGTGGTAACTATATTCCAACCGATGAGTGCTTTCAGGAAAGGTGACATTACAAGCAATGTTAATGCGGTCATAATGATGTTGGCCGGAATGCGATAAGGGATAATTTCTCGTAAATAAGGGCGCATGAACATTGCCAATACTAATATGCTATATAAGATGATGGAAAAGAGGGTTAAACGTAATAAATAATTTTTAAATAAAGCACTCCATAGGCGTTCTTCATTATGTGTAACTGTTGCAGCGGTAGCATATTTGTTGATATAGGCAATCCATTTTTCTGGTAAATGTTTGCTTAAGAATTTATATGCTGGTTCTGCTGATTTTATCATCATTGGTGTAATAAAAGTAGTAATGACCGAAACTGTGACAATAATAGGATAAACTTTGTCAGATAATACACCTAAACTCATGCCTAATGTAGCGATAATAAAGGCAAATTCTCCGACTTGTGCTAATGAAAAAGCACCAGATACGGCGGTTTTTAGGTTTTGACCGGAAGCGACGAAGCCTAAGCATGAAAAAGTGGTAATACCGCATATAACTATTAAAGTTATGACAAGAATTGGTTTAGCATAGGTTACAATCATCATCGGATCCACCATCATACCAACTGAAACAAAAAATACGGCACCAAAAAAATCTTTTAAAGGACGTAAATTTTTTTCTATACGTTCAATCAGTTCTGTTTCTGATAAAATGGAACCCATTAAAAAAGCGCCTAATGCCGAAGAAAATCCTGATGATGTGGCAAGCAATACCATGCCGAAACATAAGCTTATGGTTATCAATAGTAACATTTCGTCGGTGAGTAATTTTTGTACTTTGTTTAAGAGCGTCGGTACTAAATAAATTCCGGTGATAAAGCACAAAGTTAAGAAAAATATGAGTTTTAGAACGCTCATTCCTAAAGCAGTACCGTCGATATGACTTCCCATAGCAATTGTAGGAAGTAAGACTAGCATTAAGATCCCCATTAAATCCTCAACAATTAATACGCCGAAAACGAGGTCTGTGAATTTTTGTTTCTTGATATTTAGATCGTTAAAAGCTTTAATAATGATGGTGGTTGAGGACATAGATACCATTGTTCCTAGGAAAAAACTATCGATGGTTGTCCAACCTAGCAGCAGGCCGGTATTGTAGCCTAAAAAGAGCATAAATAAGATATTGGCATTAGCAGTTATCATTGCAGCTTTGCCGACGTTGAGCATCTTTTTGAAGCTGAACTCTAAACCTAAGCCAAAAAGCAAGAAAATAATGCCGATATCTGCCCAAAGATTTAAATCCTCCTTATTGCTGACAGTCGGTAATAAACTAAAATACGGACCGGCAAAAATACCGGCTAAAACATAGCCCAGGACGAGCGGTTGCTTAAATTTTTTGCATAAAAGTGTGGTGATACCGGCGTATATGGTAATCAATGTCAAGTCAACTAATAGCGAATTGATTGAATGCATCTTGTTCTCTTTTGCTAAATATAGGTACGAATCTAGTGGAAATTATAGAGAATATAATGTTTATGATTGGTTAATGAATGGTTGGTTTAAAGAAATTTTAAGGAGTTTTTTTGTAGGGTGATATTAGTTTAAATAAGGAGAATGTACGATGGCTGGAAAGAATAAGACAAAAAAAGAAAAGACTTTAACTAAGAAAGAAAGTAAAAAGGCTGATGATATAAAACCGGCTTGGATGAAATTGGCATCAAAATGTCTTTTAATCGCCGGCCATGCAATAATTATTGGAATATGTCTTCTAATAGCTGGAGCTGCTAATGCTTTTTTATTTATGTTTGCGGGAGAAATGTTTCCACTATTATTATTTAACTTAGGTTTACTGTCTTTAGGGGTTTGTGTATTAAGTTTTTTAGTAAGTATTATCTGTTTTATTTGGGGATTTTTTCAAAAGCAATCTTTGGCAAGTAATTGGGATTATATCAAGCCATATTGTGTTTTTTTTGTAGTTGCAGTTGTGATAGCTATTATTATTATGTTTTGTGCTAAGTCAGGAATGTAGAGAGGTCAGAGGAGATCTAACAGTTGTTAATATAATATTTATAGGAGATCCCTTGATTTTGCTTTGTAGCAAAAGGGGATGACAATAAAGAAGATCCCTTACTTCGCTACGTTGTAGCTCAGGGGATGACAATTTAAGTATCCTTAATTTTCCAATTCAAATTCATTACCTTGCAGGTGGCGGAAGTGTTCTGTGCCGCCGTTATCCCAACGAACTTTGAGGCGATTTTTGGGTAAAAATTCAAATTTGCCACAGTTGCGATATTCATTATTAAAACTGCAAATTCTACCGTCTTTCTGGTCAATAAAGATGTCTTGCCATTGGGGAGTATGTAAGATGATGAAAGGGTTACCGGCTGGTGGTTCAAAGAAATCTGAAGCCAAAGCGAATGGAAATTCTTTTATTTTCAAGCCGTGATATTTGGCCTGATAGCGAAAATAAACGGTGAATAAACGCTCAGCAAGATAAGCAAAAGCCATTTTTTGTTCGGTATCACGCGTCTTAACTTCATCTTTTATTTCGTTATAGAGCGGTAAAAGTATGGAGAATAACCATTCGGCATAGGCATTTAATATTTCGCGGTGGGTTATAAACAGATTTGAGGGGTAAAATCCTTCTTCGCTGTTTAGATTTTCAACGGCAAAATCGTACATCTCAGGGTATTTTTGTTTAAGTATTTCTAATGCACGGTCTAAATCGGCGATGATATGTTCTTCTTTATATTGCTTATAGGTATTTAGTTTTATCGGTTCGGATAGCAAAATATCATGGGTGGCAAACCAAGGTAAGATAAACTTTTTTTCCAGTTCCAAATCACGCAAAAAAATCTTAGAGAATCGGGTTAAATGTTTTATCCCTAAATGGCGCATACGCATAGATGGAAATTCTACCATCGGGTAATGGGCATTGCTGTTTATGCTTAAATAGCGGCGATATTGGAACATTCCGACAAATGGGGATTTAGTGTTTTTCCATATCCAATAAAGGGCAGTAATTTCTGCAAAATAGCGATTTAATTCTGAGATATTATCGCCGGTGTTATCGCCAATCATATTATTATTGAGCCAATTTATTTCTTCTTTGGTGAAAGTTCCTTGGCGAGAGGGGGTATCAGCGATGGCTCTGCCACCTTGGATAGGCTCAAATATTTCGGTTTTAACCAGCGGTGCTGGTTTGTAATAGACAACAAATACTTTTAAGTATTCTGTTTTGTAAATGAAAAGGGTGTATGCGGTGGCGCATAAAACAAAAGTAGCAAATAACACCAAGATTAATGTTGTATATTTGCTACTTTTCATAATTTTTATCCAAATTTTTTAAAAGACTATAGCTTTTGGCAAAACGTGGTGTTGCCAAGTAATATTTTTAAGCGATAATATTCGGGCTTATCAGATTTTCAATTTTCTGAATTTTATTTTTTACACTGGTATTTTGGCGATTTAATTGTTGTGCTTGATAAAAATCTATCATTTGTTTATTTCTAACCAGCTTTTTTATATCTGATTTAACCCTTCTTTCCTCAAGCTTAAGTTCGCATAATTGCACTTGAAGTTTATTGAAAGAATTTGTATTAATCATCGTATTGTTGCTCCACAAAAGTTATGCCGCATTTAATTGCGATTCTCTTTATTCGTGCACATTATACCGCATTTTAAAGAAAAAAGCAAGATGTTTTCATCAAAAAAATAAAAAAATTAGTGAAAAAATAAAAAAATGTGCTAGTAATATTAAAATTATCGGATATCAATGCAGATAAGTATTTAAATGAACTATGGACAAGGAATTAATAGTATGACAGAAATCAAAAAAATAGGTATTTTAACCAGTGGCGGTGACTGCGCAGGATTGAATGCAGTTATTTCTTCGGTTGTTTCTTCAGCTGCTAAGTATGGCTGGGAAGTTTATGGTATTCATAATGGAACAGATGGTTTGACTGAAACACCGCTTTCTTATGAAATTTTAACAGAAAGAAATTTTTCTGATAGTCCTTGGCCTCGGTTGGCAGGTTCATATTTGGGTTCTTTGAATAAAGGTGTTAAAATGGAATCTCAACTTGCCGTATCTGAACGTTTTGGTAAAGGTGTGGCAGAGCTCGGATTAGATGCTGTGGTAGTTGTTGGTGGTGATGGTAGTATGAATATTGTTAGTAATTATTGCCATAATGCCGGCGTTAAAATGGTTGGTATTCCGAAAACAATTGATAATGATACGCCATTAACACAGTATTCTGTCGGATTTAATTCTGCTTGTCAGGTTTGTGTTGATGCTATCGATGCATTATGGAAAACAGCTCGTTCTCATCAACGTGCTCTTATTTTGGAGGTTATGGGACGTGATGCCGGTCATTTGGCTATGCATTCTGCTGTTGCCGGTTTTGCGGATGTATGTTTAGTACCGGAAATTCCTTATTCAATTGATGGAATTATTGCTAAATTAAAAAAGATTAAAGCCAGTGGTCGTAATCATGCTGTTATTGTTGTATCTGAAGGTGTTCATACTGAAACAGGAGAGATGGTTTCAAGTTCTAAAAACCTTATCGGTGAAAAAATCAATGGTGGTATCGGCGAATATTTAAGTGCGGCATTAAATGCTAAGTATTCCGGTTTTCAAACACGTGTTACAAAATTAGGACATGTACAGCGTGCCGGTGATCCGACAGCTTTTGATAGAGCATTAGCTTGTGCTTTCGGCGCACGTGCAGTTGAATTACTAAAAGAAGGTCATACCGATGTTATGGTGGCTTTAGAAGGCGATAAGATTAAAACATATGCCTTGAATGATGTTGTAGCTGCCGGCACAACCGAACTCAATCAAAATAGCGTCTATGTGAAGGCTGCTATAGAAATGGGTATGTACGTCGGGGAAATTAAAGGGTAAAATTTTGTGAACTAACTCGCAGATGGATGCCTATCTCTAAATGCTCACGTACTTTTATGTACGCTCCGCTTTGGGGTAGGATATCCGCGGTTATTTCGCATAATTTTCTGCCTATAAGTGTTTACTTCTATCCATTTCAAATTTTCCGCTAGATTGTTATACACTAAAATTTTGGTTTCCCTTTTATCCATCTCTTTTAGCTTAAAATTTCTCTCATTTCTCTGTTGTATACGGACATTTACTTCTATCTATCTCAAATTTTCCTCTAGATTTGTGTTACAAAAAAGCCTCCCGGTTGGGAGGCTTAATTTTACTTTTTGCGTCATCCCGAATTTATTTCGGGATCTATTGAGATTCTGAAACAAGTTCAGAATGACGCTTTGGTGGTGTTTAGCGTGACGCTTTTTTTTCTTTTTTTAAGCGTCTTCGCCAGTTTCTTGGTTAACGCGCTTAGCGGACAAACGAATCTTACCACGATTGTCTGCGCCTAAGCATTTAACCCAGATTTGATCGCCTTCTTTATAGAAATCGCAAACTGAAGCAATGCGCTCATTCTTGATTTCTGAAATGTGAACCAAACCTTCGGTTGAACCCAAGAAGCGAACGAATGCACCGAAATCCATAATCTTGGTAATTGTACCGTGATAATTTTTACCTTCTTCAGGTACGGCAACAATACCGTTGATGATTTCAAGAGCAGCATCTGCATCTTTCTTATCAACAGCAGCGACATTAACCGTTCCGTCATCATCAATATCAATCTTGGTATTGGTTTTTTCGATGATGTCGCGGATAACTTTGCCACCGGTACCGATAACTTCGCGGATTTTATCTACCGGAATTTTGATAGAAATAATACGCGGTGCGCGAGGAGAAATTTCTGCTCTTGGTGCCGGTAATGCTTTTGCCATTTCACCTAATATATGAATACGACCTTCATGTGCTTGAGAAAGGGCATTTTTCATAATCTCTTTGGTTATGGATGTAATTTTAATGTCCATTTGCAAAGCGGTTACACCATCTTTGGTTCCGGCTACCTTAAAGTCCATATCGCCAAGGTGATCTTCATCACCTAAGATATCGGTTAAAATCGCAACGCGACCGTCATCTTCTTTGATTAATCCCATAGCAATACCGGCAACCGGCTTTTTCAATGGTACACCGGCATCCATTAAGGATAATACGGAACCACATACTGTTGCCATAGATGAAGAACCATTGGATTCCATAATATCAGATACAACACGAACTGTGTATGGAAATTCAGCTTTATCTTTCGGCATCATCGGATGGATAGCACGCCATGCTAACTTTCCGTGACCGATTTCGCGGCGTCCCGGAGAACCTAATCTACCGCATTCACCGGTTGAAAATGGCGGAAAGTTATAATTTAACATAAATTCTTGACGAGATTCATCCATTAAACCATCAACAATTTGGGCATCTTCTGCGGTACCTAATGTGGTAACAACAAAAGCTTGTGTTTCGCCACGGGTGAATATAGCTGAACCGTGTGTGGTCGGTAATACATCAACTTCACAAGTAATCGGACGAACGGTTTTGGTATCACGTCCATCAATACGTTTGCCGGTGGTTAATACTTTTTCACGCATAACTGAATGCATTAATTTTTCTATTGCATCCAGTGAGTAGCGAACTTCTAATTCGTTTTCCGGATTAATTGTTGCGTTAACTTCTGCCGCTAATTCACCTAAACGGGTAGAACGTTTTTGCTTATCAACTTCGTTGAAAGCTTCTTCGTATTTAGCACGAAAATCTTTTTCAACGCGTGCATAAAGAGCATCAAATTCAGGCGGAAAAGATGGTGTTTCCCAAGCTTCTTTACCGGCTTCTGCTTTCAATTCATTTATCATATTAATAACTTGTTGGAAGCTGTCAAAACCGAACATAACAGCATTTAACATTGTGTCTTCCGGTAATTCGTTAGCTTCTGATTCAACCATTAATACGCCTTCACTGGTTCCGGCAACGGTTAAATCTAATTCGGAATTTTTCAACTCTTCAATCGTCGGGTTCAAAACATATTGACCATTAATGTAGCCAACTTTGGCAGCGCCAATCGGACCTAAAAACGGAATGCCTGAAACAGCCAGAGCAGCAGAAGCCGCAACTAAAGCTAATATATCAGAATCGGTTTTTTTATCGTGTGCAACAGTTGTGCAAACAATTTGGACTTCGTTTTTGAACGCATCAGGAAATAGAGGACGTATCGGTCTATCAATTAAGCGTGATACTAAAACTTCATGTTCGGAAGGTTTGCCTTCGCGTTTCATGAAACCGCCTGGAATCTTTCCGGTTGCATAATATTTTTCCTGATAGTTAACGGTTAAAGGGAAAAAATCCTGATCAGCTTTGACTTCTTTTGCAGCGACAACCGTGGCAATGACAACTGTGTCACCATAGCTTGCATATACTGCACCGGTTGCTTGTTTTGCGATTTTACCTGTTTCTAAAACTAATTTGCGGCCGCCCCATTCTATTTCTTTGCGGCATACGTTCCAATTGACCATATTTTTTACCTTTCCTTCTAATAAACCTCACCTGATCGGAACAGATCAGGATTTTGCAAATAGCGGAGCCCCATTGCCCCGCTATTTGTTTCAAACATTACTTACGTAAATCTAATTTCTTAATTAATGTTTGATACCGTTCTTCACTTGTTGATTTTAAGTGGTCTAACAAGTGACGACGGCGTGAAACCATTTTCATCAGACCTAAACGAGAGTGAAGATCTTTTTTGTGTGTGTTAAAGTGCTCAATTAAAGCATTAATTCTGTATGTCCAGATAGCAATTTGAACTTCCGGAGAACCTGTGTCTCCTTCTTTATTGCCGTATTGAGCAATAATTTCTTGTTTTTTTTCATTAGTAATCGACATCTTTTTTCCTTTTTTATAAAATTACAGATTAAATACCCGAATCGGCCAAAGAGCATTTTCTCTTTGTTCAACGAGGGCAATAAGCTTATTTTCAAAACAGGCGGCTATGATGTTATCTGCAATTTTAAATCTTGCAGAATCAATTGCTTGCCCGCTTTTTAGCTTAAGAGCTTCGGTTTTGGTTAAAGCGATAACCGTGATGTCGCACAGAAATGTTTCAACAGGCAAAACCGGTAAAACTCCTCCATCCTTATATAATATATTTTTTAAATTATCCAGTAAAATCGTATCTGAAAGGCTGAAAAATCCGTTTTTTGTGCGTCGTAATGATGTTAAATGTCCGCATGTGCCAAGTGCTTTTGCTATATCATGCCCAAGTGTTCGTACATATGTTCCTTTAGAGCAAGTGACGCTTAGATATGCAATTTGTTGATTTTCATCATAAGATTGTAAGGTCAGATTAAAGATAGTGATTTGGCGTGTCGGTATCTCGAAATCTTTATTGTTGCGAGCGAGTTCATAAGCGCGCTGACCATTGATGTGTATGGCGGAATATTTTGGCGGTATTTGGTTAATATTGCCAGTAAAACGTGGTAATATCGCTTTTATTTGTTTTTCTGAAGGGATGATATCAGATGTTAGACAGATTTCTCCTTCCGTATCGTCGGTAGTGGTGGCAATACCAAATTTTAAGGCAAATTCGTAAGTTTTGGTTCCGCTATCTAAATACGGAATGAGTTTGGTTGCTTCTCCAAAAGCTAAAGGTAAGACGCCTGTTGCAAAAGGGTCTAACGTTCCAATGTGACCAGCTTTTTTAGCGTGTAGCAGATACTGGATTTTTCTTAAGATTTGGTTTGAACTTACACCTGCAGGTTTGTCTAATATTATCCAGCCATTGATATCTTGATTGTAATGAGAGTTCATATAAATAAATCCAATTGTTGATTTTTAGATAGGTTTTTTATTGCTTCACGGACAATAGGAATGGTAACTGCGCGCCCGTAAACCCAAGAAATATCATCAATTTCAGCAATCAGGCGAGCAATATAATCAAAGGATCGTTCCGCATTTTTTAGTATATAATCCAGAATTTCTTGGGAAATGATAATTTGTCTGTCATTAAAAAGTTTGGCAATTAAGGCCGTCAACATTTCATCATCCGGCATTAAAATTTCAGCTGTCGGTATGGTATTTAAGCGTGATCGTAAATCCGGTAATTTTAATGGTAATTTAGAAAGAGGTGTTTCAGATGTAAATAATATAAATTTTTCGGGAACATTATATGCGTTGTATAGGTGAAAAAGAGCTTCCTCATTAATGGTTGCGTCCATGTTTTCTACGACTAAATAAGGATAATTGTTGATGAATTTATTAACATTTTTCATATTAATGTTAGTCGCCTGTAATATGGGAATTTCTATCGGTTGAGGCAAGGTTAACTGTATCCGATTTATCCAAATATGTGCTAAATGTGATTTTCCTGAACTCTTAGGACCAAATAAGCATAATGCAAAATGTTGCCAATAAGGCCAAAGTTTGATGGTTTTATAGGCTAATTCATTACAAGAAGTGACCAAAAAATCTTCTTCGCCCAAATAAGCGTGAGGTGAGAATCTCAAGAGATATTGTTTTGTTTTATCATTATAGTAAGTGGCCATCAGTTTTGCATTACCTCATATACTTTTTGGGTTAAGTCACTTAAACTGAATGGTTTTGGTATAAATGACATATTTTCAATATCATCAAATTCGCCTTTAAGAATATCTTCAGAATATCCTGAAGCTAAGATGATTTTTATATCCGGAATGGTTAATAAAACTTGTTTTGCAAGTTCAATACCATTTTGTCCCGGCATAACCATATCGGTAATCAGCAATTGAAAGTTTTTATCTTTTTCTATAATTTCTAAGGCATTTTCAGCAGA
>Ga0247610_10000437_pt1 | contig 59293 bp, 51 predicted proteins | sample 174DNAGHGhighgp2_FD_193483 | JGI IMG/M metagenome (GOLD analysis project Ga0247610, IMG submission 193483) | Sheep rumen microbial communities from Palmerston North, Manawatu-Wanganui, New Zealand - 1742 DNA GHGhigh gp2 | ecosystem: Host-associated > Mammals > Digestive system > Stomach > Rumen...
TCATCAACCGCCAAGTCACACGTATTAACCAGCTCTCAGAAATTCACGTATTTTTCCTTTCTTTAGACTGGCTATATTATATCACTTTATTTATTTTTCACCAACACTGTGCAAATTAGGAATTTTAGAAAAAAATAAAATAAATGATATAATAAGAATGGTGATTAAATTGAAATATGGTTTTTATGGTGCTGATTCTAAATCAGTTTACCCAATAAATGATGAATTTAAAAATGTAGGTGATCAAAGAAATCTTTATGACTTATTATCTAATATTTGGTGTAAGGAAACCTGTGCGCCTCGTATGCAAGATAATTGGAGTAAAGATAATATGACGTTAGGGCAGTGCTCTATTACATCCTTTTTGGTTCAAGATATTTATGGTGGAGAGGTTTATGGAATACCACTTGGTGATGGTAATTTCCATTGCTTTAACAAAATTGGTGATGTTATATTTGATTTAACTAGTGAGCAGTTTAAATATATACTTAATTATGATAATGTAGTATTACAATCTAGAGAAAATCATTTCAAAAAAGAAGAAAAATATAATAGATATATATTATTAAAAGCCAAATTAAAAGAGGCTGTGAAAAAACCTAGGTTTTGAAGATTTATTCTTTACCTAGGTTTAACAGCCTTTTTAATATGCATAATTATGATTTGTTCATTTGGTATTGGTTATTGCAAACGTAGTTTGTATAATTTGCTCAACTATACTAGTGTAGCAGTCTACAAAAAATAATCTCATCGTGTTATAATATCCCCTGTATTTTATTGTGTGAACAGCGATATTATACCATAAAGACGGCTCTGGGTTCGATTCTCCGAGCGTTTTTTTGTTTTTCAAGCATACGAAAAAGGCTGTGAAAGCCTACTTTTTAAAAGTTAGGTTTTTTCACAGCCCCTTTATTCTTTATTATTTTTTTACTCTATATGTTGAAACATTTTGAATTACTTCTCCATCATATTGTAATCCACAAGGCTTATTAAATGATACTTCTATTTCTTTACCTTCAAAAATATGAACCTGCTTAGTATATTTTATATGCTCACCAGTAAAGATTTTAGTGAATCTTAATAATGTCTTTATTCTAGACATACCTGTCATTACTACTACTGTAACTTTATCACCTTTTCTATCCTGATTAGGTGCTGATTTCATACCACCACCATAAAATCTACCATTCATAGTTGCTGCAATAAAAGCTCTTTTAAATTCATAAGCCTTTCCATCTACAACAACCTTGCATTGTCTTTTTTTAAATTTGAATAACAGTAATCCAATTGTTATTTTAGTATAATCAATCTTTTTACCCTTAATCTTTTTTTCATCAGCAATAACACAAACGTCACCATCAACACCAAAGCCAACGTTATTTACGAAATACTTAGTAATTCCGTTAGCTGTAACTGTAGGTAAATTATTCATATATTCATTTAATTTAGCAAATCCATCATTTGCTTCAATATCAGTTAAAAAATCATTACCAGTACCAGCAGAATAAATATACCAATTACCCTTCATATTATTTTTTTGCCATACGTTAGCTAAAAAATTAACTGTACCATCTCCACCGATTAATAAAATATTATCGTCATCATTTAAGCTTTCATTTAATTTTTCAAGTGGAGTAATTTCTTCATCAATTAATTCCATATTAGGAAATTTATCTTCATATTTTTTAACAATTTCCTTAATTTTCTCTTCATTTACTTGTCCTGCAAGCTTATTATAAGCTAAATAGTTCATATAGAATCTCCTCGTATAAATTTTATAATTAGAAAATTGAATAAATATTATATTATTCTTTATAATAAAATTATACCATATTTTAGATAAAATATGATACAATTATTAATAGAGAATTATTACACGCTTAATAATTTAATGGAGGTTGTAATGAAAACATTATATTTAGTCGTTCCTTGTTATAACGAAGAGGAATGCTTAACTGATTCTTCTGTTGTATTAAAAGAAAAGGTTAATCAATTAATTGAAAAGAAATTAATATCTGAAAATAGTAGAATATTATTTGTAAATGATGGCTCTAAGGATAAAACTTGGGAGGTTATTGATAAGCTTCATAAGGAAGATAAAATATTCCAAGGCGTATGCTTATCTAGAAATAGAGGTCATCAAAATGCATGCTTAGCCGGTCTTGATTATGCTAAGGATTATGCAGATATGCTAATAACTATTGATGCTGACTTACAGGATGATCCTAATACTATTGAAGATATGGTTAAAAAATATCTGAATGGTGCTGAAGTTGTATATGGAGTTAGAAGCAAAAGAAAAAAGGATTCTTTTTTCAAAAGATTCACTGCTGAATCTTATTACAAGCTTTTACAAAAGATGGGTGTAGATATAATTTATAACCATGCAGATTATAGATTAATGAGCAAAAGAGTTGTAACTGAATTATTAAAATTCCCTGAGGTAAATCTATTCTTAAGAGGTATGGTTCCTCAAATTGGATTTAAAAGTGATGTTGTAACATACGAAAGATTAGAAAGAACAAAGGGTGAATCTAAATATCCTTTAAAGAAAATGCTAGCGTTAGCTTGGAATGGTATTACTTCTTTTTCAGTAAAGCCATTAAAAATGATTTTAAATTTTGGTATTTTCTTAACAGTTATTTCAGTTTTATGTGCAATCGTATTTACTGTTCTTTTCTTAACTAAGGTTATGAATTATGAATTTGGTGCATATATTATTATGACTATTGGTTTAGCTACTGGTATATTATTAATTGGTATGGGAGTACTTGGAGAATATATCGGTAAGATTTTACAAGAGGTTAAAGCAAGACCTAGATACATAATATCTAGAGTATTAAATGACGAAGACAATAATGATTAGATTATAAAAAGCTATAGTTCTGAATACTATAGCTTTTTATAATTGTGGAATATTAATTTCCATTATTATTTGATTCAATGAATTTAACAAATGATTCCATATCAATTGGCTTAGAATAATAATAGCCTTGAATATAATCTACCTTCATACTAGATAATTCAGTTATTTGTTCTTCTGTTTCAACACCTTCGAATACAATTTTGTGACCTAAGCCCTTTATCATATCAATTGTTGAATTCATTACAAATGAAGCAATTCTATTCTCAAAATATGAATTAACCATTGTTTTATCAAATTTAACAATTTTAACAGGCATTTCAATAACATAATTTAAATTTGAATTACCAGTACCAAAATCATCTAATGAGAATGATACTCCATATTGTTTTAGGATTTCCATATTTTTTAATAATATAAATCTTGTTGATTGAGCAGTTTCTGTTATTTCTAAATTTATATATTTAGGATTTATCTTATATTTTTCCATAATAGATATGTATATTTCAGCTAAATTTTCTTGCATGCACTGTACTGCAGATAAATTGACCTCAATATATTCAAGTCCTAATTCTTCCATATTATTTTCACTGATAAATTTACATACCTGATCAAATACAATTTTACCTAACTCAACTATTCTTCCATCATGCTCCATATCTAATATAAAATCATTAGGGTATATTAAATTACCATTATTATCCTTTAATCTTACTAAAGCTTCTGCTGATCTAAAGGCTAAATCGCTATTAGAATATATAGGTTGGAAATATACTTCAACATTTCCCTTTGAAAATGCTAAATCGCATTTTTTAACAACATCGAAACGGCTATGAATAGTATTGATTAATTCTCTATTTACCTCAATGACTTCTTTTTCTGTTTTATTAGTATTATTAATTAAATAATCTATACATTTCATACAATCATTGAAATTATCAAATAGTGTAATATCATTAAAATAAATTATTTTAAAAGGTATTTCTGAAACTATATTGTATCTACTATAGAACTTTTCTTTAAAATAAATTATTTCAGTTAATAATAATTTGCTGGTTTTTCTATTTCTAACAACAATAAAATCATCCTTATCATTTTTAAAAATTTTATGAACCTTAAATTCCATCAGCATTCCTGTCATAGCCTTTGAGAACTCATCATATCCCATTATTGATGATGCAATAGTTGTATCATAATCAATAATGAAAAATTCAACATTCTTTTTCTTTTCGTAACAATTATTAATATATTCTTGGAATGCTCTTTGAGTTAGGGCACCTGTAACCCTATCAATATTTAATGCAGGATTCTCTAGCATGATATATATTACTAATGATCCTAGGGTTTCAGCAAAGGAAACACATAATATAACAACACCTAAATCACCAAGTAAGTAATTAACTAAGCCTTGAACAGCTGCACCAAATACCCAAATAGAGATAAAGATTAAAGCGCCAATAAATCTCTTCTTATACATTCTTTTTCTATTAACACATACAAATACTACTGTAGCTGCCATAAACATAGATGTACCTACATATGTTAATATTACAGGCCAGCCTGCAGTATAATCATTTAATCCCTCAGGATCATAATAAATTTCTAATGGAAGTGATAATAATAATATAGTTATAATACTAAAAACGATATAGGAAACTATTTTAGAAATAATTATATTTCTTCTATCAACGAATGCGAAATCACTAAATACATATAATAATCCAATAAATACAACAGTTACACAAGAAACTAAATATAGCTTACATACTATATACGTAAATACTAAATATGTTAATGAAGGAGTATTTATTAATACTATCGATAAAACGTCTAAAAAAATAGAGATAAAGATAGTAATACCCTGATACAAAAATAATCTATTTGTTTTTACTGCTGCTTTTCTATCACTAAAATAGAATATAAAAATAACAATCATAACGAAAAAACCAGCTATTTGTAGCATTATATTCATAATCTATACCTCCATCTCTAAAAACTTCTCCAATATAATTTTATTATAGTACGTGTCAAATGTCAAAAAAAACCATAACGCATGCGTATGATTAACTTTTAATAAAATCTTATTGATTAACTTTTGATTAGTTCCCAAAGGGTATGGGGAATGTGTCCCCATATAAAAAGAAAAATAAAAAGAAAGGAATATAATTCCCTAGGGAATTCGCGCCAATCATTTTATACTTATAATAGGGTGATAAAATTGAGACGTGTAGATTTAAATATGAAAGAAAAAACAATATATGAAATAATTAAAAGATTAGTTGATACAAATGGTAATAAAAAACGTGCTGCAATTAGACTAGGATGTACAGAACGTTATGTTAATAAACTTATTATCAAATACAAAACCGAAGGGAAAGCTGGTTTTATCCATAAAAATTCTGGTAGGCAACCTAAAGCAACAATATCAAAAGAAACTAAAGATAAAATATTAAAGTTATATGAGGACAAATACTACGATTATAACTGGACTCATTTCACTGAAAAACTTAACGAAGATGAAAACATTAAAATAACATATACACCATTAAGACACATTCTTACTCAAGCTGGATATATATCTCCATTATGTAATCGAAGCACTAGACGTGCTAAAAAGAAAGAATTGGAAGCCAAAAAGAAACTGACTGATATTGATAAAAATATAATAATTGATGATCATATCTTAGATTCTGAATCAGCACATCCTAGAAAGCCTCGAGCAAAATACTTTGGAGAACTAATACAAATGGACGCATCAGGAGTAATATGGTTTGGCGACACATACGCTACACTTCATTTAGCCGTAGATGACGCAACAGGAACCGTTGTAGGTGCTTTTTTCGATTATCAAGAGACTTTATATGGTTATTACATGGTCTTAAAACAAATACTTAAAAAATACGGAATTCCTAATGAATTTTTTACTGATAATAGAACTGTATTTACTTATAAATCTAATCCAAATCCAACCGATGAGAATGATACATATACACAATTTGCCTATGCATGTAAATCATTAGGTATATCGATAAGAACTTCTTCTGTACCACAAATAATTATCCACCAGCCTAGCTGGTGGTTTTTCATTTACGGGCATAGCCCTAGGGTACCAGCAGCGCTTACCTAAGCGCATGTGTAATCCGCCGCTTGCTTTGATTACTTGCTACCCGTGAACGGGTCTCCTTCGAAATCAATACTTAGTTGTTCAAACTTCCTATCTTCTTCCAATTGATTTCGAATGTATTCTGCAATCTTTTTGGTATTCTTTCCTACAGTGTCTACATAGTATCCACGACACCAAAACTCACGGTTTCTATATTTGAACTTTGCATTTCCCCATTGTTGAAATATTTGAACACTTGATTTACCTTTCAAATATCCCATTACTCCAGATACTGAATATTTTGGCGGTATCTGTATTAGCATATGAATATGATCTGGACACACCTCTGCTTCCATTATCACTATTCCCTTGAACTCACATAATTGCCTCAATATTCTTCCTATCTCAAGTCTTTTACTTTTATAAAATACTTGCCTCCTATACTTTGGTGCAAATACAACATGATACTTACAATTCCAACTCGTATGTGCTAAACTATTTATGGTATCATTCACTTGATATCATCTCCTTGTATAATTATCGTGCAGTTGGCGGACTACACAATAATTATACAAGTTTTTTTATGGGCAAATCTATAAGTTATTTGAACTCCCCAGCCTAGCTGGGGGTTTTCTAAAACAAAAAAAGGTCGAATCGAAAGATTCAACCAAACATTTCAAAATAGGCTGCCTCAAGAAATGAGAACAGCACATATTAAAACCTTAGAGCAAGCAAATGAATTTCTGACATCCTACCTTCCGAAATTCAACGCAAGATTCGCTCTACAAAGAAAGAATATATCATCAGTATTTGAAAGTCAACCCACTGAAGAAAAAATTAATTTAACATTAGCAATTTTAACATCCAGAAAATTTGATCATGGTTCGTCAATTAAGTTTCAAAACAAATATTATCAAGCTACTAATTCTACAGGAACTGATATAATCCGTTTTAGAAATGGTACAGAATGCCTAGTGATACAAACACTGGATAAAAGATTATTTGTCACCGTTGATGAGAAAGTATACTTACTTAAGGAATTACCTGAAAGAAAGGAAAATTCACCTGAATTTGATGATTTCGTTAAATCATCACCTAAACAAGCTTATGTACCACCTATGACTCATCCATGGAAGAAAGCATCTTTTGACGCTTTTATTAGCAAACAAAAACACCGCAATGAATATAATCAAAAGCAGTGTTAATGTTTAAATAATATTAGGAACTAATCAAAAGTTATTGACAATGTCAAAAAAAACCATAACGCATGCGTCAATGCATTATGGTTTTAAAAATATTATCTAAATTTTATTTATAAGATGCTTCTAAATGCTTTCTTATTTCTAAAATAAATTCATGAGAATTAACTGCCTTTGCAGTTACTCCCTTATCGACTAAATTAATTAAATCCTTTGTCATAATACCATCAAGTAAAGTATCAATTGATGCTTTCTCTAGTTTATCTGCAAATTTAACTAAATCAGGTAAATTATCCTTTTCTCCACGTTTTCTTAATGCTCCACTCCATGCAAAGATTGTAGCGATTGGATTAGTTGATGTTTCTTCACCCTTTAGGTATTTATAATAATGACGAGTAACTGTACCATGAGCTGCCTCATATTCATAATTTCCATCTGGTGAAACTAATACAGATGTCATCATTGCAAGGCTACCAAATGCAGTTGAAACCATATCAGACATTACATCACCATCATAGTTCTTTAATGCCCAAATGAATCCACCTTCGCTTCTAATTACTCTAGCTACTGCATCATCAATTAATGTATAGAAATAAGTAATACCTAGCTCTTCAAATTTAGCCTTATAGCAGTTTTCATAAATTTCTTGGAATTTTAATTTAAATGTTTGATCATATTTCTTAGAAATAGTATCCTTTGTAGAGAACCATAAATCTTGCTTTGTATCAATTGCATATTTAAAGCATGAATGAGCAAATGATTCAATTGAAGAATCCTTATTATATAAGCCTTGTAAAACACCTGCACATTCAAAATCGTAGATAGTTTGTTTAGTTACTTCTCCATCTACTGATGTATATAATAATTCAGCCTTACCTGGCTTTTCTACTCTAATTTCAGTATCCTTATAAACATCACCATAGGCATGACGAGCAATAGTAATTGGCTTTTTCCAATTCTTAACTACTGGCTTAATAGTATCAATAATAATTGGAGCTCTAAATACTGTACCATCTAATATAGCTCTAATTGTTCCGTTTGGACTCTTCCACATTTCGCTTAGGTTGTACTCCTCAACTCTTTGCTTATTAGGTGTAATAGTCGCACATTTTACTGCAACACCATACTTCTTTGTTGCATTAGCTGAATCGATTGTTACTTGATCCTTTGTCTTTTCTCTTTCGATTAAGCCTAAATCATAATACTCTGTTTTTAAATCCACAAATGGTAATAATAATTCATCCTTTATCATTTTCCATAGGATTCTTGTCATTTCGTCTCCATCCATCTCAACAAGTGGTGTAGACATTTTAATCTTTTCCATAATTTCATTACCTCCGAAATCATAAATAATTATATATTAAATTATTTATATTTTCAATAAATGAAATCATCCTAATGCCACATCTAAAACCATCATTAATACAAAGCCTACGGCTAGCCCTATAGTTGCAAGATTTGAATGCTTACCAGTATTTGCCTCTGGTATTAGCTCTTCAACTACAACATAAATCATCGCACCTGCGGCAAATGCTAGGGTATATGGTAATATTGCAGCTGTAATATTAGTTAATAAAATTGCTATAATTGCAGCAATTGGTTCAACTATACCTGAGAAAAAGCCATAAAGAAATGCTTGCCATTTAGACTTCCCCTCTTCCTTTAATGGCATAGATACAATTGCACCCTCAGGGAAATTTTGAATAGCTATACCTATAGCTAATGCAAGCATAGCATGCTCATTGATATTACCTGAAATCATTCCAGCAATAACCACTCCTACTGCAAGTCCTTCAGGAATATTATGTATTGTTACTGCTAAAAACATTTTAAATGTTTTACTAATCTTTTTATTTTTTATTCCTTCTTCTTGCTTATCTAAATGCATATGTGGAGTAATATAATCCATTAACAATAAAAATCCTACTCCAACTAAAAAACCAATTGCAGGAGCTAACCATTTTCTAAAATCATTATCACTAAAGCTATCCATTGCAGGCTGTAATAAGCTCCAAATAGAGGCAGCTATCATTACGCCTGATGCAAATCCCATTAATATCTTTTGTAATAAGGGATTAATCTCCTTTTTTAATAAAAACACCATTAAACTACCAAGTGTAGTACCTAAAAGTGGAATTAATAAGCATAAAATAATCATCCAATTCATATTTATACCTCCTTAGTTAGTTTTAACTAACTATTACTATATTATACAGCAGTTGAATATTTTGTCAACTATTAAATATAGAAAAGCCAATTCGTTTTTGAATTGGCTTATATCTTACTTATGTAATTTAAAATTTAAATAATTAGCTAATACTTCTTCAGATGCTTCTTCAGCACTTGGTGCTAAATATGGTGTTTCGCTTAATGGATATGTTTTAGAACCAATTTGACCTGTTTTCATAGGGAATGTTTCAATAACAACATCAATTAATTCTACATTATAGAAATGCTCACCAGCATCATTTGAATGCTTACGCATTACCTTATTTCCATCTTGATAATAAACTTCATTATAAGAATATCTTTGCTTACCATCCTTATTAACATAGCCATAACCCTTTGTAACAGCAATTGAGCTATCACCAATTTCAACCTTAACTACCTTGTTTTGAATTTCTTCCATTTTTAATACTCCTTTACTACAAGATTATTTTATCACTTTAAAAATAAACTGTAAATATTCGCTAATTAATTTATATTATAAATTATATTCATATTTCATAATTAAAATATCTAATTCAGATGCATCAAATACAGTCTCTTTAAAATATGAAGAACAATATATATCATTAATTGAAATAAAATCACTATATTTCGATAAATCAGTTAATTTTTCTTCTTCAAGAGCCTTATATTTATTATAATGATCTAATAATTCATTATATACTTCATCATAAGTATTTTTAGCTAATGTTTTATATGAATCAACAAGAGATGAATCCTTTATCTCATCATTATAAAATGAATCTGATATTTTTTCTCCATCATATCCATAGCCTAATTTAGAAATATAATCTTTAATATTACTTAAATTATCATATGATGTATTTAAATAATAAGCTAATAATTTGTTAAATAATTTAATATTATAATCAGATAAATTATTGTATGTTTTAATTACTGTTTCAAGCTTATTATTATCAAGAATTATATCCTTATAATTTAATATTTTATTTATTTTATCTTGAGTTTTAATATTAACATCTAATGCATTTAAATATTGGCTTTCAGTATCTTCATCTACATTAGAATTAATATAAGATGCTTCAATATTTAATTTATTTTTAATCTCATCTGATAAATCATTAAGCTCTTTAATTTCTAAATTAACTAGCTTATTATAATAAATATCAGGATAATCTGTTTTAATTGCATTAAATAAATCTTTATACTTGATAACGCCACTTAATGCATTATAAATATCTTCTATATTAGCTGCGTTAGATAAATTATCTACTGCTTCTAAATATGTATTATATATGTTATTATATTTATCCATTAAATTATCATATGTATCATTTAATAATAGCTTAGAGTCTAAATTATCAAGATTTGTAATTAGATATTTAATTAAATCCTGATCATTTTTCAATAATGAAATATTATATATACTATCATTTGATGAAATACTCAATAAAGGCATAATATGATAAATATAATTATAAAACTCTTGATATTTATTAGATAAATCATTATTTCTAATCTTTTGTTCATTAAATGTATTTCCATTATTAAATCTATCTTCTAATTCAATATTTAAATCTAGCTTTAATGCTGTAATGCTAGCAGCACCTAAATCAATTAATAATCTTAATTCTTTTATATGATTATGACTATTTTTTAAATCTTGATATGCTGTTATTTGAAAAGAAAAATCGTTTATTCCTAAAACTTGGCTAAGCATATCCTTATAGCTTTCAGGAATTAATGAAGATAATAAATCAATTAATGATTTTTTACCATATTCATTTAATGTAATAATAATTTTATAGGTATTAGAATTAATTTGTTTTTTATCAATATTAATACCACCAGTTAATATATCTACTGCCTTTAAAATTGGTTCCATTGTTTTTCTAATGCTTTCACTTTTAGCATCGTCAATTACAGCTGAATCATTAGGGAAAAATCTATTAATCATAGTGTTATAACACATTTCTTGGATTAATTTATAATCATAATTCATATCACTTAATAATCTCATTATCGTACTAATCATGCTTGATGAATTTTCTTTTCCATTATTTCCTAATGTTAATAATAATTTATCTCCATCATAAATCATAAATGAAATACCATTTAGATTATTAACATCTATATGTAGATCATTTAATTCATAATTATTTAATCCATTACAACATAATTTATATTCAAGAGGAAAATCTAAATTTAATAGTGATAATATACCATTATCCTGAAGTCCAAATATATCCTTCAATGCTTTTGTATTATTAGCTTTATTATTTTTTGATAAATCAACATTAAAATCAAATTTAAAATCAGTAAAACTTAATACATCATCATCAAATACATTGTAGCTTAGTTTTATTGGTGCATCTATTTTATCATCATATCCTAATATAGGTGATTTAAACTGTAGCTTCATATTACCATTTCTATACTTTTCTTCAGTTATTACCTTATCTATAACTATTATCTGAACTCTTTTTGGATTGTTTAATGGATTAGCAATTATCGTTGTATTACCAGGGGCAATACCTGTTACCTCTCCTTTTTCATTTACAGTAGCGACAGATTCATCTGCTGATAAAAATGTTGCATTTCCTTCATAATAAATAGGTTCAGTATCTCCTACATACATAGTAATTGCATTCTTATATATAATTAATTCACTTTCTGTAGCTATATTATTAGAATTATTACATGAACTTAGAATAATAAAATTAAATATTAAAAATATAAAGCAAATTATCTTTTTCATATTATTCTACCTCCAAAACAGTATTTAAAAATCTAAATAGCATTTGTCTTCCACATTCAAAATCATGATCAAAATCTACACCTATATATTCATGCTTCATTCCAAATGAATTTAATACATTATTTAATAATGATGGTGCTGTTAATACAAGCCCATCCTTTGTTCCATATATTAAATATAAATTATCAATTTTTGTATTATTAATAGCTGCATATTTATCATAAAAGAATGGCTCTACTAAGGCTGCTGCCTTAATATCACCAAATTGTAATATATAATTTGCAGTTTCTCTTCCACCCATTGAAAAGCCATACATATAAATATCAGATATTTTATATTTTTCTTTTACAATTGGTAAGACATTTTTATTAATATCTAATGGCGATTTATCAGAAAAAAACATATTATTAATACTAAATTCTTCATTAGGACCCATAAAATGATTAGGTATTAAAATAATGGCTTCCTTTATCTTATTTTCATACATTAAATTCCCAGCAATAACATCTATTCTAACTATTTTATTATAATCATTATTACTTTCACCAAGTGATGGTATAGTAATTACTAAAGGATATGTCTTATTAGAATCATAATTATATGGAAGTATTATACTAAAGTGCTTTGTTTCATTATAAATAGTAGAATTGTAAGTATATTCCTTCATTTCTCCATATTTATAATCACCCTTCTTCTTATCATAGCCATCAGGAATATCTATATCCATTTTAAATTTAATTGTTTCATCATGTAATTCTTCTATTTTAGTAGTAAATTCTACATTTGAATTATTAGAACATGAACAAAAGATAAATATAAAAATAAATATAAAAAATAATTTCTTTTTCATTTTTAGATATCCTCCTTTTTTAATATTATGAATCGTTTGTATATGATATATTATATCATTTTATAATTTTTTTATAAATAATAAACCATAATTAAATAGACAATGTAGTAAAAAAAATGATAAAATAAATAAAATTAGTGCTTAAGGAGATGATTTTATGAACTTCATAGAAATGTCATCTAGTGAAATTTTAGCGATATTCTATATTTGGTCAAATGTAGTATCAATATTTATTTTTTCAATTTTATATATAAAGCATTTAAAGAACAAACAAACTAAATCTAAAATATTATCTAACATAATTGTTCTTTTAATGATTTATTTTTTTGGTGATGCAATATGGGCTTTAGGCTACTATAATTTAATACCTTATTCTGATATTATAATTAAAATTGCGAGAATGATTTATTATATAGCCGCTGGCTTTATTGGATATTATTGGCTTTTATATGCTGAAATAACAATAAATTCACCAATTGTCTATAACAAGAAAAAAAGAAAGCTATTATTAATACCTGTATTAGTTTCTACAATATCTACTATTCTAATCTGTTCATTTTTAAACCCAGCAGCTAAAAATATTGGAGGCTACCTAACAGCAATAGCTTTAGTTATTGTGCCATTTATTTATATTATTATATCTTCAATACATATCTTATATAAAAGAAATCATGTTACAGATTTAGAATTAAAGAAGGAATATAGTAAATTTGCAATATGGCCTTTAATAATATTAAGTGTTTGTATATTACAGGTATTTATTCCTGAATTACCATTCTTCTGTTCAGGCGCTTTATTGGTTATAGTTTATTTATTTGTTTCAAATCAAGAATCTTATATTTTTACTGACACATTAACTGGTATAAATAATAGAAATATGATTAATAAATACATTAAAGAAATAAATACTAAGCAAGATAATTATTATATATTAATGATAGATATAGATAAATTCAAATTTATAAATGATACATATGGACACCTAGAGGGTGATAGAGCATTAAAATATATAGCTAATAAGCTTAAAGCTGCTTGTGCAAATCAAAGCGTATTTTTAGGTAGATATGGTGGAGATGAATTTATTATATTTGCTAAAAACATTAATGAGGAAGATATTGTAAAAGCAATTTCTAAATTAGATGAATTATTAAAAAGCTCTAAAGATGACTTAGGATATTATGTTTATGCAACTATAGGCTATTCAAAAATAGATTCTGATCAAGACATTGAAACAGCTATAGAAGCTGCAGATAACATGTTATATGAAAGAAAGAAAATAGCTCATAAAATTAGATAAAAGGTCGCAAATAAATGCGACCTTTATTTTATTCATTTATAAATTCATCTATTATTTCATATAATTCTAAATATTTATCTTCTATCATAGATACATTAGTTCCTAATTCCATTATTTTATTTGGTGTATTATCCCAAATATCCCATTTAGGATTATCACTTCCATTAGGATTTCCAGTTTTAGCAAAATTAGACCAATATTTAAGCATTATATTAGATAATTTTATATCTGAATCATTATATCTATAGCTATATTTAGAATTTTTAACATTGCCATAGGCATATATCATTTCACCAGAGTGATATGTACCATAGTAGCCATTTTCTTTAGTAAATTGATATCTATATACATCAACATTATTATTTAATGCCATCTGACTCCAAGAATGATGTGGATAAATAAACCAATATACTGATATTATTTCATTAAATGCACTAAATGCGTCTTTTTCTATTTTATCCTTATATAATTCCATTATCTTTTTTGTAATATTAGGAGTAAATACCTTATTCAATCTTTCTTCAATATTATCCTTATTTGTTGGATTAAATAAATATTGTGGAACAATAAACGCATCAGCCTCTAAAACATTATATCCATTTAATAGTGCTTCTTCATTATTTTCACCAGCTAAATATACATCATATGGATTTTTAGTTAGGGCATATCCATCTAATGTCATTTCACTATTAGTATATTTAGTATTAACTAAATCCTTTGCTTTAACATTACGTAGGTCAGAAATAGATTTAGCATTAAATTCCTTCATTATATTATTGCCCATTTCTAGGGCTTTATCTAGCTTTCTATAAGTATGAGGTGGAGTTTTAACAACAACAGAGCTTGATTCACCAATTGCTTTTTTAAATAATCCTTTTGCTAAAGGTGATGAGCATATTGCAGATACGCTTGATGATCCTGCACTTTCACCTGCGATTGTAATATTATTTTTATCTCCACCAAAATAGGCTGCATTATCATTTATCCATTTTAAAGCCTTAATTTGATCTAATAATCCATAATTACCTGTTGTATGATTATCTGATTCATTTATTAATTCTTCATGGGCAAAATATCCAAATACGCCTAAGCGATATTGGATAGTAATCATAATAACACCTGTTTTTGCCATTTCCTCTCCGTTATAATCAGAAAATGCTGCTGAGCCAGATGTTAATGAGCCACCATGAATAAACATTAATATTGGTAAATTCGTTTCATCTGTATTAGGTCTCCAAATATTTAAATATAATGAATCCTCACTCACTGGTTCAATATATTTAGTTGAATAATCAGGATACCAATTCTTTTGAGCATAAATATCAACAAGCGATGAGGTAACCTCACTTCCAATTTGTTGGTAGGATCTACTTTTAAATTTAGAACAATCTAATACATCATCCCAATTATCTACATCCTGTGGCTCCTTCCATCTTAAAGCACCAACAGGTGGCTTCGCGTATGGAATACCTGCATATACCTCTACTGTTTTATCCTTATTATAAACTCCTCTGATTTTTCCATTTTCTAATTCTAATACATCTGTTTTATCTAGATTAGAATAATCAACTGCATTTTTAAATGCCATTTTAGGATGAGCTGAAATAATAACTATAATACTCATTCCAACAAAACCAGCCAAAATTAATAAACGTCTTTTAAGCTTTTGATTTCTTAGAATAATTCTTAAAACAACATATGTAGATATTAATGCAATCTCAAATATTAAAAGTGGCATAGGTCCATTTGCTAGATCTAAATAAAATATTATGAATGCACTAAAAATAGTCATTAAAATAGAAAATATAATCCAAAATATCTTCTTTTTCATCATATCACGCGCCTTTTAATTGTATACAATTTATATTCTATCATATCATATTTAAAAAAGATAGAAAAAACGCATAGAAAATCTATGCGTTAATTAATTATCCATTTAATTTAGCAATAATATTAGGTAATTCCTTATCTACTATATCATTATCTAATTGGCAAGTACCAGCATTCATATGTCCACCACCGCCATAAGATAAGCATAGTGCACCAATATCAAATTTAGATGCTTTATTTACGATACTCTTACCAATCATTACTGCAGTATTTTGTTTTTTAAATCCCCATGCAACATGTACTGATATTTCAGTTTCAGGATACATTGCATAAACCATAAATCTATTACCTGCATAAATGATATCTTCATTTCTTAAATCAATTACTGCAACCTTACCATGAACCTTAACTATTCTTCTTAATTGAGCTTTAAATAATTCAGCTTGTTCGAAATATAATTTAGTTCTTTCTTTTACATCAGGTAATTCCATTATTTCATCTATATCATGATTTAAGCATTCATGAATTAATTCCATCATTAAATCATAATTAGAAATTCTAAAATCATGGAATCTACCAAGACCAGTTCTTGGATCCATTATATAATTTAATAATACCCATCTTGATGGATTTAGGATTTCATCAATTGTAAAATCTGCAGAATCTCCTTTATCTACCGCAAGCATTAAATCATCTGAAATTCTTGGGAAAGTTTTCTTTCCACCATAATAATCATATACTACTCTTGCTGCAGATTTAGCATTACCATCAATTACCCATTTTTTCTTTGCTTCCTCATCTTTAATTCTTGATAATTCACTTTCGTGATGGTCAAATGCTAATCCTACTCTTGGGTCGTATGGTAGGTTTGTTGTAATATCATTTTCAGATAATTCAACCTTACCATCTTGAACATCCTTAGGGTGTACAAATTTAATGTCATCAATAATATTTAATTCCTTTAATAGCATTGCACAAACAAGGCCATCAAAATCACTTCTTGTTACTAATCTTTTCATAATTAATACCTCTTTTTTTATTTATTTAAATAAAAAGCTTCCTTTATATTAATTTTATTTTAATATCAATATAAAGTCAATTGAAATGTTGAAAAAGAAGGCGTCAAAACGCCTTCTAATAAATCATAATTATTTTCTTATAAATTCTACTTTATTTGAATCTAATTTATCCATCTTTACTGCAATCCACCTTGCATATGGTGCACATGCACTACCTACAAACATATTTCCAGATTCATCTTTAAAGCTAATAGTTACTGTATCATTTTCATTATGTATATCTACTATCTTTATTTCATTAGATGGATAAACACTCACATAAATATACACATAAATTATATTTGTTGTGAAATCACATTCGATTGAATTATCAATGAATATTTCATCGTATAATTCTTTGTTATTAATAATTAATGTTCTATTTTTGGGAATAGATGTCTCTCCTTGTTCCCACATTAATATTATAATTATTAAATGCTTCCTCTCTTACAATATCATTAACCTTACTATAAACTTTTGCATTATACTTGTTATTATTACATGATGTTAAATTAAATAATAATATAAACGCAAGTACTACTAACATAATTCTTTTAAAACTTTTCATACTTTTTCCCTCTCTTTACACACTAATTATATTAAAAAATATATTTGCAAACCACCAATTGACACTTGGAATTTTGGCAAGTAGCATATTGCGAATGCTATTTATATCTTTCTTTTATAATATCATCACTATTTAAATTACCAATTAATAGGGATGAATTAGGGTTATGTAGCTTCATATTATTATAAACATTTATTTCATCATAATTCGCATAACAGTATTTACATAAATGACTACAGGTATTATATGAGCCTATATCTACCATTGAAATACAATTACATCTTTTCTCTTTTCTTGCCATCCATTTTCCATTAAATAGCTTACCTGTTAATTCATAAGCTATTTTAGCAGATAAGCAGTCATCTTTCATAAAGCCATACTCAGTTAAATTTCTTTCTTCAAAACAAGTAAATACTTTCATATTATGGCTTTTAGCTGTCTTAGAAAATTCTATACCAATTGTTTTATAATCTTCTTCTGTTAATTCTCTATAATTTAAATATTTATAATTCTTTCTAACATTTTTATATTCATCTATAAATGATATTAGAATTCTAGATGCATAGCCATCTAATAAAGAGCATAATTTATTAAATGCTTTAACATGATAATCTAATGTATATTTATCATTTATAAATATTGGATCATATCTTACTGTTACAAATTCCTTACCAATTATATTTGATATTTTCTTGACTGCCTCTATAATATCCTTTTTATTTGGCACATTAGGCTCTATATCTTCCTTATAAGGTGTAATAGTTATATGAAATAATATTGGCTTTTTTATTTCTTCTAATCTATTTATAATTGGAATAGGTTTTTTTGTGCAAAACATTATTCCATCTACATTTTCAAAATTTATTCTACTGACTAGCTTAGGATTAAATTGATTTCTTACATCTACAAATCCAGCTTTTATTCTATTCATGAACCAATCAGTATAAAATGCGACAATATCACATCTACCACTTACCATTAAAATCATAAAGACACCTATATCTTTTCTATTAAGAATGTTACTGGTCTGAATCCATCATTACATGAAACAATAGCCTTTGTTTCATCCTTCATCCAATTATTAAATAATGGCTTATTATTAATAATTGAATCGATAAATGGCTTTATAGTATCCCATGCTGAATTGCATAAACCAAGTGGTTTTTCTACTCCATCTGTATAAAATGTATCTCCAACATTTAAATTACATGGCAATTCTTGTGGTAATTCATATTTTTCCATTAAATCCTTATATTCTGTTTTCTTGACTGCAGTTATTTTAAACATAATTATCACCATTTAGAAAAATCCCCAAACTGGGATTTATTATTGGTTTTCTCTTAATCCTTTTATCAATATATGCTTCTGATGAATGATTAGATGTTTTATGAGTAGGCACGACTGCGTGAGATGTAGCTTCCTCTAATATATCTTTTACTACTACTGCGTTAGCTCCTATAGCTACGTCATTAGCTATTGTTACACCTGATTGAATTCTTAGGTTCTTTCCAATTTTAGCTTTTCTATTAAAGAAACATTACCTTCAGCATAAAACATAATATCACCTTAATTCAAAATCGTTTATTTATAGTTATATTTATACTTTTCTATCAATAAGTCTATTTATTTAAATATTCTTTTAATCTATCTAAATTAGCTAGACAATCATTATAGCCCATTAAATATATTTCTTTTAGCTTATTTAAATCCTTTTCAAGCATTTTAATTTTAATTGGCTTACTAGGATAAAATACGAATATATCTCCCTTGCTTTCTAATTTATCTAGCTCATTACATACTGCATTATAATCTTCATCTGTTCTAGCTAATATGTATGCGAAATCAGGATATTCAAGATACCATCTTTTTGTAATTCCTATTCTTCTATCATAATTAGGCTTTATTCTAAAATCCTTATCTCTAGTTCTAATTACTATAATCTTTTTATAGCCCTGATTAATGGCCCACTTATATGGAATTCTATCATCACAGCCACCATCTAGGTATGGCTTATCATCTATCATTACTGGCTTTGAAAAATAAGGAAGTGTAGCAGACGCTTTAACACAATTTAGGATATCCTCCCTATTATTTTCAAAATAAACAGCTTTACCTGTTTCTAGATTTGTTGCAACTGCTACAAATCTTCTTCTTAAATCCATAAGCTTAGCTTGATCTAATTCAGGTACATGTGGTAATTTCTTAAATGTAAAATCAATATTAATAAAACTTCTTCTATTAGATTTAATAAAAGCATTTATACCTACATATCTTCCATCTTTTCTATATCTTAGATTAATATTGGCACTTCTTCCTATTTGTCCAGTCATGTAATTGACGCCATTTAGGGCTCCTGCAGATACTCCAACAACAGTTTGGAAATTTATATTATTTTGCATTAGACAATCTAATACACCCTCTTGATATAAGCCTCTAAAGGCTCCACCCTCTAATATTATGGCACCTTCAGTTAATGTATCATTTGCAGTATCTAATGGAATATCTTTTAATATGTTATACATTTTATCCTTTTCATTCATTATTAATCACCACGATTAGATAAATTATAATACATATATTATAATATATTCAAGTTAACAACGTCTTAGAAAAATAAAAAATGCTGAAATTAATCAGCATTTTTATTACTTATTTCTTATCTAGCTCATATCCAAGATAAGTTGAGGCAACATTTAACAATACTAAATCGTAATCTTGCCACATTCTTGTTACTGCATTTTCATATAGCACAATAAATCCATAATTTTCCACTCTTACAGCAACAAAGGCATGAACTTTATTACTATCCATGTATTCTATAGTATCAGGGAATTTATTCTTAATATCTTGTGGATTTGATGAAGGTAATAAATCCTTATCTCCTAACATCTTATCTAACATGAAGAAAGCATTCTTTCCGAAATAATATGTTTGATTTGTTTTAGCATCTAATACATTATTATCCTTATATACAAAGAATGTTTTTGCAGGATGAAGTGTCTTATCTATATAATCAATAAGCTTTGCAATAACTAAATCCTTTGGTGTTGATTCAACAATTGTTTTAACATCATGGATTTTACTTAATAATGAATTAGTTCCTCTTTCTTGAACAACTATATCCTTATGCTTTTCATGTACATATACGATATAACAATTTCTACCCTTAGATTTACCTCTATATAATGCTTTATCCATTTTCAAGAATAATTCGTTATAATCTGCTGCATCCTTAGGGAATGATGCACTACCTACTGTTGCAGTAATGAATACTCTAACATTATCAATATAAATTGATTTTCTTACTGCACCAGTTTCACCAAATGTTCTTGCCCAGAATGAATGGACATCTTCGTATGCATTAGATTTTAGATATAATACAATAAATTCATCTCCACCGAATCTACCTACTAAGCCTTCATCACCAACACATTTTATTAATCCATCAGCAATTAGCTTTAAGCAAGTATCTCCTGCTGCATGTCCATATGAATCATTTATATATTTAAAATTATCCAAATCCATCATACACATTGCGAAAGGTGTATTTGATTCAATTAATTTTCTTGCAAAATCTAAAATATATTGTCTTGAAATAACTCCTGTTAAAGAATCAAGAACAAATGTTAAATCTGCCCCATCAAAATATTTATACTTCTGTAAATCTTCTTTTGTATACATATAGTCCTCCATTTTTAAAAAACGTTTTCATTAAAATAATTATACATTATTTAAACAATAAAATCAACTGCACGTAAAAGAGAAATCGCATAGGCCGTAACCTATGCGAATTGAGGTGGAGAAAAAATTTATATTTCAATAATTACTTTTTTTCATATACTTCTACTGTGATACTATTAATTATTAATCCAGTAGCACCTTGTCTATAAATGTGAATGTCAGTTTCACCATTAATTTCAACTTGAACTACATAATCCTGTAATCCATCGATAAAAACAGATTCCTTTGCAGCACCTGATGTTATATTTTTAACATCCATATTAACAGATTTTGTAGCGTCTGACTTATATGCATTTACTGTAATATAGGCAATACCTGTAGCATTAATTTTAAATCCCACATATTTAACATCACTATTATTGTATGAGCTTCCTATTTTTAGAACGCCATTAGCTAATGTAACACCTTCAGAATGCATATAGAATGGTGTTGATGATGTAGAGATAGTATCAGTTTTTGCATTAAATGAGATAGATGCTAAAACTGTACCCATTGCATCCTTTCTAACTTTGGCAATCTTTGCTGTAACTGCATCAATAGTTGCTTTATAAGATTCTTTTCTATCAGATACATTTAGCTTATTAAATTCAGCTATTGCAGCATCTAATTTAGCTTCTGCATCATCAGCATTATCAATTGTAATATCATCAACTGCAGGAACTAAAGCTAGCTTTGCCTCAAATGCAGTTGCATCTGGGAATGTTCTATTAGGATCTACTAAATCAATATATTTAGAATCAACTGTTTTTTCTAGCTTAGTAATATATTCCTTTGGTAATAAATTAGGTGATACAACATATTTTTCAGGCTTACTATTTACTAAGTCACTAAATTCCATTTTTTCTGAACCATTTGCACCTGTATTTCTATTTGTTCCATGGTTAGTAACACTTGAATCATTAAATGACTTAATTGCTTCAGCAACATATGCTGCCTCTAGATAAGCACCATATTTATTATAATGTGTTGCTTCAATTCCTTCATATCCCATATCAGGATTATTATAAGTTGAATCATAGCCTGTAGGCCATACTCCTGTTAGAGCATTAGGCTTTAAAGCCATTAAATAATTCGCATTTGAAACTGTTGCAAGCTCTAGCATTGATTTTGATTTAGAGAATAAATCAATACACATTACATCTTCTTCACTTGCTAGTTGCTTCATTGCTTCTACATATGCAAAATTATCACCATGTAATCCTGGACCACCAACAATTTCTGAACCAGAGAATTTAACTCTAGCTACTGGTGTAACTAAAACAGGAATTGCACCCTTTTCTCTTGCAAAATCAATATATTCCTTCAAATAACCTTTATATGTACCATTAGCGCCTGTAGCGTCATATGCATAATAAGTATTACCATATTTAGCAATTTCAGTTTTAGTTTTATCTGTCATATTAGATGGTAGGTTAGCTGTTGTGCTTTGCTTATTTGTTGGAGCTATTGTTGGATAAATACCATTAACTGGAGTTCCTAGTGGAACCATTCTTTCATACATATAGCTTGTATCAGATTGAGTCTTAGTATCATCATCATTATGTCCAAATTGAACAAATAGATAATCTCCTTCTTTTATTTCACTTTCAATTGACTTACCACCATTTTCACTAAATGAATAGTTATATCCATTATCTACAATGTCATATAATCTACCTTCATTAATAAATGAACGAGATGATCTACCACCTTGGGCAGCATTCATTACAGTTATTGAATCATCCAAGAATAAATCTAAGAATTGACCCCAACCACCAATATATTGATCATCATTGTAGGTTTTAACTGTAGAGTCTCCAGCAAGGAAAATAGTTGTTGCCTTATTGTATACTGGAGTATTTTCATTTGTACCAGTCGTTGTAGTACTATCTCCGTCAGTAGTTGTTGAAGTAGTATTATTATTTTCATTCGTAGTCACAGCTGGTGTATTATCAGTTGTAGTGTTTGGAGCTGTATTATTATTTTCATCTGTAGTTGTATTTGGAGTAGTTTCTTCTACCTTTGATGTATTATCAGCTATTGAAGTATTAGAATTTGATGTATTTGTATTATCACATGCAGTTAGTACTAATGCACTAACACCTAATAAGCTTAATAAATATTTTTTTAGTTTCATTCATTTCTTCCTTCTTTCTTTGCCTTTATTATCACATTAATTTTCTACTAAATGAAGCAATTTATACGCCATTATTAGAGATGTTTCGTCATTATTTCGAATGTATTTTATTTTCTTAAAATAATTATAGTTAGATTTCTTACAAATAAAAAGCTCTTGCTTTTAACCAAGAGCCAAAAAAATAAAAAACTAGATTTTTTTCTAGTCTTTTAAAAATGTATTGAATATCCAAAATATCCAGTTTCAGAATTAATTTTATCTATTAATGCTTCCGCATCCCTTAAGCCTAATGATAAAGCCTTTTTTAAGTATTCTAATGCCTTTTCATTATTCTTAATTACCATTGTTCCATCATAATAAATATATCCTAAATTATAACAAGCTAAAGGATTATTAGCTTCTGCTGCTAAGTTATACCAATATATAATCTTATTTATATCCTTTATCTTATTATTAGTTTGGTATAAATATCCTAAATAATATGCAGCATCTAAATAGCCTGCATTATATGCCTTTTCATACCAAGATAATGCTTCATCTAAATTAGCCTCTACACCAATACCATTTAAATAATATCCTGCAAGCTCAAACATTTGGATTTCATTACCTTTATTAGCATATTCTACTGCTATCTCAAATGCTTTATTTAAATCCTTTTTTACACCAATACCTTCTCTATACATTTTAGCAATCTGTGCTGATGCAAATTTGTTCTTATCTGCTGCAGCCTCTAACCACTTTAGTGCTTCTATATAGCTTGGCATAACACCCTGTCCCTTAAAATACATTTCAGCTACAAACATTTGTGCTTCAGTGTTTCCTGCCTTTGCTTTTTTAAGTGCTTCATCAAAAAAAGTAGCCATAAATACCTCCAAAAACTAGCTATTATTATACATTATATATTTTATCTTTTAAACAATCTCCAAATAATTTTTCTAAAAAAGCCTAAATTATCTAGCATATAGCTATTAATATATTTTAATGTATTATCATTTAAATCCTTTGACCAATCAAATACCTTTATTACTCTATAATATTCCTTATATATTTTAGTAATACCCTTTTTCTTTTCTTCTATTTCATCTCTGATCTTTTCATATGCTTTATCAGGGTTATTACTTTGAAATAAAATAAAGAATAAATAATATAATTTAAATTCATTATTTTCATAATTTATTATTGTATTAACAAAATTATAAATAAATCCTTTATTATCCTTTAAATTAGTAAATAAAGAATTAAAGCCTGCCTCTAACAATAATGAATTTTTCATTTCCATTGGATTAGGTAAAAATTTTAAAAATGAAGATAATAAATATCTTAAATAATATTTAATATAATATTCATTTCCTTTTTCATCAAACCATCTATTTTTACTAATAACTAAATTCTTAAAATATTCATATCTAAATCTATCATTTATATAAGCCTTTTTTACATCTAATCCAGCCTTTAATACATCTAAATATATTGATTTTTCTTCCTTTTTCTTTTGTAAATATAAATCTATTTCAAATAAATCATCATAATATTTTAAATCATTTTCAAATACTAAATCGATATTAGCATAGACAATATTTAGCATTTTTCTGATAAAAGTAGCTCTATCCTTATAATTATCATCTAGATTCTTATAATATCTATTATATACATCAAATGCACGATCTAATATTTTATCTTTATCTCCTGCTTTAATATATTCAATAGCCTTATCAGTAAAGCCTATATTATCTTTTCTTACCTTGCTTAAATAATATTTATTATATATTTCTTCTAGATATGAAATATCAAAATTGCTGACCTTATCAACTCTATATGAATCCTTCATATCTAATAATTGATTATAATTATCCTTTAAAAATAATTCATTTAATTTATTATAATAATCCGGCTTTTTTTCTTCTCTTTCAACATAAAGGCTTACAAATTCTTTTCGATTATAAACTGAATTAAATGATTTTTCATAATATTTAATCGCATCACTAGGATTCATTCTTTCTAATATTTTAAGTGTATAATAAATACCAAAATCCATAGTATAGTTATCTATTTTACGATCTAGCTCCTCAAAAATAAAAAACATTAATCTACTACTTGCCTTTTTATTTAATAAAGAAATTCTTTCGCTTACTAAATCTAAATATTCTACCTTTTTATTTTTAACACATTCATAAATATAATATTCTAATTCACTATTAGGTACTATTTTTAAATTATTTTTCTTAATATTTTTACATATTGCATCTAATAATAAATACCATTCGTTAAAATTATCCATTCCATTTATAAATTTAGCATTAAATAAATCATATTTTTTTAAATAATCATAATAATCAGCCATATCAAATGGAGCATTTGTTTCAATTAAATACAAGAAGTCCTTTGGATTATTATTAATACTAATACCAAATTTATTCAAATTAGAAAAGAATAATTTAATAATTTCATCTCTACTAGATTCTACAAATTCATATACATATTTATATGCCACTAGCATATCATTATTTATTCTAAATTTATTCATTACTAAATAAATTGCTGAAGCAATAAATGAATTATTATATAAATTATTTGAATCCTTAATCGCAATACTTAAATCCTTTGGATTTGTAAAAGTTTCTATTTTTCCGTTAATTAAATTATTTAGCATTGACGCTCTATTAGTATCAATATTATGCCTTTCTATTAGCTGTTCAATTGTATTTCTATATTTTTTAGCATCTTCAATTGAATTTAAAACTAGGGATGCCATAGTTGCTGCATATTTACCTATTTCAATATTAGGATAATCATTACCCTTAAAATCCATATAGTAGATATTTTCTAAATCAATCGTGCTTTTCTTTGGCATACCTATTAGCTTAAAATTTAGCATATTTTCAATTATTCCACCAAAGGTATATGAAATATCATATAGGTTTTCATAAGGTAATAAAAAGCCAGGTAATGCTAAATAAAATGATAAATTATCTGCATAAATAAAAATTGGTTTATCATGCTTTAATAATAATTCTATATAGGTAGCAATAACCTTTTCTTTATTAGAATCTATATCATTTAGCATTTGTCTAGTTATTAATGAATTATTATTAGTTTTAATTAATAAATCCTTATTACTATTTATATTATTAAAATAATCATTAATAAATGCATTAAATGGATTAAAATCATTATCACTAAAATGCATTATTTTAAGTGTATATAAATCCTCATTTAATGTATTTATACCTGAAGGAATAACAGATATTAAATAATTAATATTATCTAAGCTAAAAAAGGTAAGCTTTTCTAGCTTACCGTTAATATTGATGAAATCATCGCTATTTATTAATGTTTTAGAATAATTTAATAATTTATCTATTGTTTCTTTAGATAAATCATTAGATATAATAGATTCTTTAACATTAATTTTTTTATTAGCTACTGCTATTTTAAATAGCGAGAAATGTGCATTCATTACGCTTCTTTTGCCTCACCAGTTATTTCAAAATTAACATCACTAAATTCTACTAATACACCCTTTGATGCATAAACACCTACATACATATAATTATTATCAATTTTAGTTAAATCAAAATCAAAATAATGCTTAATATATTCTTTTCCTCTAAAATTAACATTAACAGTTATTCTTTGACCTAATCTTTCAATAGAAAAACTTCCCACTTCACCTGCTTTATAAAATTCATTTATAACATTAGGCTCCTTATTAAGCTCAGTTGTAGATGATCTAGAATAGATTATATTAGTTGATGCGTCTGCAGTAATTAATCCAGCTGCAACATAATTAGATGCCGATACGCGTTTATAATCATAATTAATATAAATATCATCTCTAACCTTTAATCCAAAGGCAGATTGCTTAGTATTTAAATAATTAATAATTTTACCTTTAGCACTAATCTTAAAATTCTTATTAGATGCTACCTCTTTAAAAATAAAGCATTCAGAATCGTTGGTTGCGTTAGTTCTACCATTTAAGGTTTTAGTACCTACTATATATTTTCCATTTTCTTCATATGCATATAAATCCTTAGGATTTTCAAATGGTCCTATTGCTGTACCATATAAATCTTTTGTTGTAACACTGAAATTAGAATCTGGCTTATATGATTTTAAATCAGGCTTATGATATTCTAAGAATATATAATTAGGATTCATATATAAATCAGCATCTGTAGGCTCTTTAATATCCTTTATTAAATAATTTTTTAAATCACAATTTGTATTTAATAAGCCTTTTACAAAGAAATAAGCTACATATTTAGCGCCATAACAATTAAGATGTGTTTTATCAACACTAGATGGATCTGCAATAACTTCATTATTCTTTTTCATACCTGATGTCATTGCGTGATGATATATAGCCTTATTATAGCCTAGGTTTTTATATAAATCCTTTGTTGGATTTGTTAAATCAATAATAGGTATATTTAATTCCTTTCCTAATTCAATTAATGCATTATAATAATTACCATTTTTTGTATCATGAATAGTATTACCTAAATATTCATTTTTCTTATCTAATCTACATACTGGAGTAGATATGATAGGGAATGCCCCCTTTTCAATTGCCTTTTTAATATAATTATTATAAATAGAATATTTAAATGATTTTTCATCATCAAGTGGTAATCTAGCATCTGAAAAGCGTAAAAAATCATCATCCTTTTCATCATTATGACCAAAGCCGATTAATAAATAATCGCCTTTTTTTATATTATCAAATGTAGCTTTATATTCAGGATCAAGGATATAGCTTTTTGATGATCTACCAGATAATGCGTTATTAATAATTTCAATATCGCTATTGAAATATTTATCTAGCATTGTTGCATAACCATATCTTGGATAATAATATGCATCATTAAATTTCGCTAAGGTTGAATCTCCAACAACGTATAGCTTCATTTTCCTCACTCCTCATAAAGATTAGATTTTTTTATAATAAAATAATTAGATAATCCTAATAAGATTAATAAAATTAAATTAGTTAATATTCTAATTAAAATATAATTATTCATAAATGAATTAAATAATACTAATAGGCCTAAATTACAGCCAATTAATATAAAACAAGTAATTAAATATCTTAAACCTCTTTTAGTATTACTAAATATCTTTTTATTACCATAGAATATGCCAAAAACATTTATTATTGAAGTAATAAATATAGAAATTAAACTAGATATTATTGATAAAAATAATACTGTTGACATACCTCTTTCGTTAAATATAGAAGTTAATATAATAAAAGAAATTAAATCTACTAAAGCTGCAATAATTACAGGTAGACCATATTTCATTGTACAAGCTGATATTCTTGAGAAATCTCTAACTGGTCTAAAATGAGATGCTTTATTTTCATTAATATAAATAGTCTCAATAGCTATTTCTTTAATTTTTATATTACTTCTAACAGCTTCAGCTAGCATGTTCATTTCATATTCAAATCTAGATCCTTTAATGCTTAGCATAAAATCTAATAAATCAGAATTAAAAGCTCTAAGACCTGTTTGAGTATCATTTAAATGCTTATTTTCAAATATACGTAGTAATATTCTAGCTACATCATTACCAAAGCTGCTTCTTTTTGGCACCTCATTTTCAAACTTACGGCTACCCAAAACTAAGCTTCCATCATTTTCTAGATAATATTCATAAACCTTTTTTATATCCGATGGCTTATGCTGTCCGTCACTATCGGCAGTAACTATAACAGATTTAATATTTAATTCCTTAATATATCTAAAGGCTGTCTTTAAGGCTTCACCTTTTCCTTTGTTTTCCTCATGAACTAATAGTGTAACATTAGGCTTGTTTTTAACGCTATCAAAAATATCCTCATGGTTCTTAGATCCGTCGTTAACGACAATCATTTTAAAATCATCAAAGGAACTATTAAGTTTATCAATTAATTCTGGCAAATGAAAGTCTGGTTCATATGCCGGAATAACTATAATTAGTTGTCTTTTTGATACCATAGTTACAATACCCCTATCGTATAAGATTATACCAAAAAGTCTATATATTTACAATAAAATGCGATATTAATGGGTCATATTATTAAGTTTTAATTTATAGACCAATAAATCTATTAACAAGATAAAAAGCAGGATGATTAGTCCTGCTTAATACTTAACGTGGATTTCGATTTTATTTTAATGTCATAATAATCTCGGGATTATTATCTAAATTGACATTCCAAATAGCTAAATCAAAGCCATATGTATTTTGTAATTGTACTTTATGTTTAAGGTTATTCATGCAAACTAATCTCAACAAAATATTAAAACCTATTAATTATCTATTTGCTGTAGGAGAATTATTATTGTATAATTTTTATGGTGATTGATAATGGAAAATAAAAAAGAATTAAGACAGGATATCAATAAAAATACAGGATATATATTAAGCATCATTAGCATCGCTTCCTTTTTCATTATGGGCCTTGGTATTATACCTGGTATTGTAGGATTAATATTATCAATCATTTCTTACAAAAAAGAAAATAATCCAAAGTCAGCTTTAGCTATTAAATTATCAATCATTGGTATATGCTTAAATCTTTTAGTTCTTGTAACAATGATTGTTAATGGAATTATTTATAAAAATTATAATTAGAGAAATGCACCTGCATTTCTTTTTTTCTTGAAATAAACACATTTATAATGTATATTATAAAAAGATTGAAGGGTGATTATATGTGGCCATTAATTATTAGCTTAATCGCAGTATTTATTGTATTTTCAATAGTTTTTGGAATTGTTGGAGTTCCTCTAATAGTTTCTAAAAAGGTTTATACTGCACAATTAGTTAGAACAAGTAAAGATAAATGGGGAAAAGGCTGTAGCGCACCAGATAACGAAGAACAGGTTAGAATGTTCAACGAGGGTGAAGCTTGGTTTGAAGAAAATAAAGAATATGGAATAGATGTAGAAATTGAAAATGATGGTCTACATCTAGTTGGTAAATATCTTAATTTTGGATTTAAAAGAGCTTGTATAATTATTGCAGGTAGAACTGAATCATATTTATATTCTTATTATTTCGCTAAACCTTATAAAGACGCTGGCTTTAACGTATTAGTAATAGATAATAGAGCACATGGTGATAGTGATGGAATGTATCTTGGTGTTGGTCTATTAGAATATAAGGATATATTAAAATGGGGAGAAATGCTTCATGATAAATATAATAATGAAAAAATATTTATTCATGGTATTTGTATTGGTAGTGCTACTGCATTATATGCTCTAACTAGTGAAAACTGCCCTGATTATTACGTTGGTATGGTAGCTGACGGAATGTATACAACATTCTATGAAACATTTAGAACTCATATGAAGGATATGAAAAAGCCAGTTGATCCATGCTCATATTTTGTTATGAAGCACCTAGAAAAAAATATTGGAATAAGCCCAATAAAAAATGGTCCTATATATTCAATAGATAAATTAACAAAGCCACTACTTATGATTCATAGCAAGGAAGATAAATTTTCTCTACCTGCTAAGGCAGAAATATTATACGACAAATGTAAGGCACCAAAAAAGCTTGTGTGGTTTGAACACGGGGCACATTCACATATTAGAATTAATAATGTAGAAACCTACGATAAAGCTATTAAGGATTTCATTGAGGAATACATAAATGAATAAAATTGCATTTATGACAATAGATGTAGAATCATTGTATGATTCAGAATTATTAAAGGATAGAATGAAATATGATCCTAAATATAGCTATGAATGCTATCTAAAGGATTATATTGACCTATTAAATAAATATAATATTAAAGGAACATTATTTATCCTTGAATCATCCTTAGAACAATCAAGGGATATAATAAAATACGCAATCGAATCAGGTCATGAAATAGCTCTACATGGAAAATACCATACTTCTCCTTTTGAACAAACAGATGAAGAATTTAGAACTGAAATAAAAGAAACTAAAGAAAGCTTAGAGCGTGAATTTAATATAGAAATAAAAGGCTATAGAGCTCCATGCTTTGGAATAGATGATAACAAGCTTGAAATAATTAAAAATTTAGGCTTCAAATATGATTCCTCTAATCTAGACTTCCATCTAGCTAAAAAGTCAGGAAATGTCAATTTAGATACATTTAATAAGGAATATATGTATGTAGCTAAAAAGGATAACTTCTATGAATTCTCTTTAGCTAAGGTTAAAGCCTATAGTGGCCATATGCCAGTATCTGGTGGAGGCTATATAAGACTTGTGCCTTGGTTTGTAATGAAATATTATATTAAAAAATATTTTAAAAAGGCTGATTCCTATGTATTCTACGTTCATCCATTTGAAATAGGAAAGGGTAAAATACCTAATATTAAAGGCTTAAATTGGAAAGAAAGATTATATTTAAAAATAGGTAGAAGACAATACCTAAGAAAAATAGAATATTTAATTAAATTATTAAATAAAAAAGGCTTTGAATTCAAAGCCATGGGAAGTTATGGAGAAGACAATTAGTCTTCTCCTTTATTTTTTAATTCCTCAAATTTTAATTTCATTGTAGGATTATTCTTAGTTAATTTCTTAATAGATAAATCCTGTGCCTTATCATTAGCTAATCTTAATTGATTTTGTGAAGTTAATAATTCATCTTTAATCTTTTGTAGGTGTGAAATAGATTTATCAATCTCATCAATTGCCTTAGAGAAATGAGTTGCTGCTGACTCATAATTCTTAGAAAATTTATCCTTAAAATCATTCATACTACTTTCAAAATTAGTAATATCAATATTTTGTTCTCTTATTACAGCAAGCTCTCTTAATGATGAAACATTATTTAATGCTGCATTTCTAAGTAAAGTAATCATAGGAATAAAGAACTGTGGTCTTATTACATACATCTTAGGATATTTATATGATACATCTACAATACCATTATTATATAATTCATTATCTGCCTCTAATGTAGTAACAATAATTGCATATTCACAATTCTTTTTATTTCTATCCTTATCTAATTTATCAAAGAAATCAGCTATCTTATGCTTAGTTGAAGTAAAATCAGCTTCATTTTTCATTTCAAACATAATAGATAGGAATTCGATACCATCTTCAGTTTTTTCTCTAAATACGAAATCTCCCTTAGTACCATCAACTACATCATTATCCTTCTCAAAATAAGCATTAGGGAATGCAGTCATTCTGATTTGGTTAAATGAATTTTCACAGTGCTGTTCTAATGTCTCTCCTAGCATCTTAGTAGATTGTCTAGTTTTAAGATCTTTATAGAATGCAATTTCTTCATCCTTACCCTTAATCTTAGTTTCATATTCAGATTTAATTCTTTCTTCCTCTAGCTTATGATTAGCTTTATTATTTTCAATTTCTGAATTAAGCTTAGTGATATTTAAATTCATTTCATTGATTTCTTTTTCTTTAGCATCAAGCTTATCTTTAATTTCAATTTCTTTCTTCAAATTGAATTCATTTAACATAGCCTTTAGCTTATTTAATTCATTATCCTTATCCTGAAGCTTTCTTAAAGAATCTAAATTATTTTTATTCTCTTTTTCAGAAAATTCTTTATTTAATTCTAATTCCTTTAATCTTAAAGCTTCTTCTTTATCCTTATTAGATTTATTTAATTCATTCTCTAATTCTTTAATTTTATTATTTAAATCCTTTAAAGCATTTTCTTTTTCTAGCTCAATATTTCTTTTATTGCTTTCCTTATAAGCATTTAATCTTTCATTATAAATTCTATCCTTACCACTTTCAATTAATGCTTCTACACTAGAATTATCAATTGAATTAAGTGATGTTAAATCAATATAATCTCCTTTTATACCATCTTCTTCTAATACTAAAGTGTTTTTATCTTTTACAATTACATTAATTTTTTTCATTAGCTTATCACCTCAATAATTATTATAGGTAATATTTTTAAAATTGCCAATTAAAATTGAAAAAACAGGATTAAATCCTGCTTATTCATATAAGAAATAATAATGATAATTTATTCCTTCTATGGTTATTCTTACATATATTAAATTCATTAAATTTGATTCTTCAATCTTAAATTTATTTTCCTCTAATACTGCTTTATATTCATTTGGATAATACCATATAAAGCTTAATTTATTAATACCCTCTGTTTTCTTTACATATTCATAATTAGAATTAAGATAATAATAACTAACTTCTATATTTTCGTATTCAAAATCTAATTCTATTTGATATATTTCTTCTTTTTTATGCTTTTTAATACTCTTTAAATTTTCTATATTTATTTCTTTAACAAGAGCATTAGTATATATATCATTTTGATTATTATTCTTAATTATCTGTACATCATTTGTATAATAATCACTATTGCCTGATAATGATATTTTAGGTGATTTAATTACTTCATATGCGTAATACCCATCTTTTTGATTATTAAATACAACAATTAATATTATCATCATTGTAACTAATGACACTAACAAAGAACTTAAACCTATGATAAATTTCTTTTGTTTAAAAATAGTTTTGTTCTTTTCTATTTTTTCTTCTATATCATTACCTAATAATTCTTCTTTTGTAATATTAAATATTTTACATAATTCTTCTATTGAGGCATCACTAGGTAGTCCAAGACCATTTTCCCATTTGGCTACCGCACTTCTAGATACAAATATTTTATCTGCAAGCTCTTTTTGAGTCATATCATTTTTACGTCTTAAATTCTTAAGTTTTTCTTTAAATTCCACTATATCACCACCTATAACCTAGCATTAATTATATTATAATTATTTTAAAAAATAATCCTTTTAAACAATCTATTTGAAAAATAATATAATGTATAAATTAAAATAATAGTTATTAATAAAATTGATAAATAATCAGTATTAAATCCATTTAATGACATTGATACTAAATTAAATCCAAATGATAAATATGATAAATAAAATTTAATATCACCTTTATTTATTAATATATTACCATATCCTTTATATGATGGTAATGTTAACATAAATCCAATAATAAATAATATAACTGGTAAAGATATGGCTAAAAACATTTTCTTAGATACAATTTCAATAAATATAGATAAATTGTAAAAAAATAATAATTCTAGTAAAAAACCTAAAGAAATAGATAGGTAGATATTAAACAAATTAATTGATAATAAATAATTTTTATAATTAATAATGACATTAAATTGAAAATTCTTGTTAATTATAATTATTCCTAATAAAAAAACAATAAGCCAAATGGATAATAATATTAAAACGCCTAAAAAATAATTCTCTTTAAAAATATTATCTCTTTTCTTTCCAAATAATATAATTGTTTTATATTTTTTAGTTTCTAATGGATACATAAATAATATAAATGATACAAATATTGATATAAAAATTGAAAAAAGAGAAAATCCATGAATTAATGACATACCATAAGCTATGTTATTATAATTAGTATCATTAGATAATACAAATAAATTACCGAATAATATAAAATTGTTTTCACTCATATCATTTTTTAAATAGATACTATATAGCATTTTATAATAATTATAATCTTCCATATATTCAGGGTGATTATATCTTTCTATTTCTAAATCTGTTATAGGATTATTAGATAAATAATATCTACTATCATTAAAATTAGGAATAAATAATGATAATGTAATTAATAAAATAATAGTTACAAATAATAAAATTATAAATGGATTCTTTTTTAATAAATATAAATTATATTTAATCATTCAACATTACCGCTATTATCAACATATTTCAAGAACAAATCAAATATATTCTCATTATTCATCTTATTATTATCATATATAATTTTCCCATTATCAATAAATATTACTTTATCTACTAATTCTTGTAATTCTCTTATCTCATGAGATGATATTAATATTATTTTTCCATCATCTTTTAATTTTATTAATAATTTTTCAATTAATGCCAAGCTAATTGGATCAATACCATTAAATGGTTCATCTAGCAATAATACTTTTGTATTTCTAATCAAGCATGATGCTATATATAATCTTTGCTTCATTCCTAAAGAATATTTTGAATATTTTTCATTCATTTTATTTGATAAACCAACGTTATTTAAAGCATTGATAATATCTTCTTTATTAATATTATTATTTAATATTTTCAATAAATATAAATTATCATATCCTGATAAATTATTATAAAATGTTGGTTCTTCAATCATTGCTGAAACATCATTTATATCTAATAAATTATTATTCAATAATATATCTCCACTATCTTTTATTACTAAACCAGATATTATTTTCATTAGAGTAGACTTACCACTTCCATTTACTCCAAAAAGTCCTGTAATCGTCCCTTCTTTTAATTTTATTGATATGTTATTAATTACTAATTTATTACTATATTTCTTGGATAAATTCTTTATTTCTAACATTTATTTTTTCCTTTCATTTATATATTTTATTATTAAATATATTATGAACAATAAAATTAATAATAATGGGTAAATCATTCTAATGATAAAACTTTTATCATAAAAACTATCAGAAGTTATTACTGATACAAATGGAATGTATTTTATATATGGGAATGCCTTGTTAATAATTACACCATTCGTTGTAGATATAAAAACTGGTATTGAATATAAAGCATTTAAAATAATACAAATAATAAAATATAAATATCTATTTTTAATTAATGAAATGAAGATAAATAAAAATGAAATTGATAGTATTAAAATATAAAATTCAATAGCTCGTAAAAAATATATTGAAATAACTGATTTATCAATATATTCTATTCCATTAAATATCCTAATTGTTTCATAATTATTAAACATTACTATTCCAAGTAGCAGAAAAAATATATATATTATTAAAATTAATGTTTCTGAAAATAATGCTTTTCCTAAAAATAATTTAATGTTATTTTTCTGAAAATAATTCTTATCAAATTTAAAATGCTTATCTTTTACAAAAGAATAATAAATGATTATTATTAATATGAAGATTGTAAATATCGAAATGTAATCTTGATATAAATATAACCTGACTGGATTCGTTAAATAATTGGGGAGATTAGTCCTAGATTGTTGATATGTAAAATAAGTATAAAGTACTTCATCATAGCTATAGCCATACATTACAGTTTTATTTCTATCTTGCAATTCTATTATTCTATTATAATATTTTATAGTTTTATTTAATTCTTCTATATCATTATATACAAATACAATTACTAATTCTTCTCCATTTTTGTTTATAATAATGTAGTTATTTTCTATTTCGCCGTTTAGAAATTTCAAATTCTCGTTTAATATTTCTAATTGAAAATTCGCATCATCAATTTCTTCTTTAGTATAATATTGATTAATTCCTTTATTATATCCTACATCGTCGTAAACAAAATAGCTTACCAACATGCAAGATATAAAAAAAGATAATGCAACTAGAAATATCCCAAAAATAATTCTTAAATGATCTTTTTTTAATTTATAAAACTCGAATTGAAATCCTCTAAACATAACAACCTCCAAAAACTATACTACATTTTTATTATATTAATAGTTTCAGTTTTTACTGTGTTACTTTGCTTTTTTAGCATGTTACTTATGGAAAACTGTTTTATTTAATCAATTTTAATAATTCTTCTTTTGTAGGATTTGCTTTAGTAATAATTGGAATAATCTTTTGTATTTCTTCAATAGATTTATCCCACCATTTTATTTCTTCTAATAATTTAATGATTTCATCATCAAATCTCATTTTCTTTATAACACATGGATTACCAGCACATATTGAGTATGATGGTAAATCCTTTGTTACAACTGAATTGGCACCTAATATTACACCATTTCCAATATGCACACCAGGTAATATTGTTACATTTTGACCTATCCAACAGTCGTTACCTACTACTGTATCACCTTTAAATGGTAAATCTTCCATTTTAGGTGTATCCTGTTTCCAACCATCCATTACATAAAAAGGGAATGTGGTTGCAGCATTCATTTGATGATTTGCACCATTCATTATAAATTCTACATTATTTCCTATTTGACAGAATTTACCAATTATTAATTTATCACCTAAAAAATCATAATGGTGTGTTACTCTAGATTCAAAGTCTTTACCACTATAATATGAATAATCTCCAACTATTATATTATTTCTTGTAATAGTTGGTTTTATATTTTTCATATTATAAACACCAGCTTTAGGGTATGTGTAATTAGGATCTGGTACTTTTATATTTCTAATACCTTTTTCATCTATAATAGTTCCATTATTATTTACTACTAATGAATCAAATAAATCATTTACTTCTACATCAAATTTTCTAATTAATAATTCAAGCTTATCATGACTCATATCATTAACACCTTTTTCTATTTTATTAATAGTAGATCTAGATGTATATCCTAATTCTTTCGCAAATTCATCTTGATTTAAACCTGCTTTTTTTCTTATTTCTTTTACTTTTTCTCCGAATTTATTTTCCATTAATAACCAACTCTTTTCTTCATTTTTAATTGAATTATTTCAAATTCACTCATTTCGTTCATATTTTATAGATTAATTATATGCTTTTTGATATAAAAAATCAACAAATCTACAAATGCTGTTGAATGCATATTATAAAAATGATATTATTAAATTGCCATGTTTATGTGGTTCATTTTAGGAGGAAACAACGGGTGGTTAGGAGGTATATTAGGTGGAATACCTAATAGTTCTTATTGTAATATTGGTATTAATCGTTATTGCAAATAAGAATAACTATCGCTAGATAGTAGCTTAACTAACTGTTGTTTCCTCTAAAATGAGAAAAGGGATGACGCCAATCATCCCTTTTCATTTTCTTAACTAACTGTTGTCCCTCAAGACACTTATAGTATAGCATATTTTTAAAATAATTCAATAGTAGTAATTCTTATAACAAAATCCACTACCTATCATAAACTAATTAATATGCTTATTAAATACACATTCATTTACAAAATGAAGACAATTATTAGAAATTAGATTATAACCTTTTTCTCCTAATCTTTCTTTAGCCTTTTTTATTACTAAATCAGGCTTATTTTTCTTTATTTTTTCTATAAATGAATATTCTCTTACCTCTAAGAATTTACCATTTAAAAACTCTTTTATTGTAGTTATTTCTACTTCAACATTACTTGAATCTGTTTTAAATGCGTCATTTGCGCTACCAAACTGGATTATAGAATTATCATTTTCATATATACCATAATGATAAATATCATCTCTTATTTTAACTCTTATGATATCACCATATTTTGGTTCTCTTAAACTAAAGCTTGCCATTGTTAAAATCATCCCTTAATTTTAATATTTCATCTTTTAATTCATTAGTGATAATTCTTAAATTCTCTTCATTTGGCTTTTTTCCATCTAAATTAACATCATATCTTTTACCGCAAATTACTTTAAATCTTTCACTTGCCTTTTTTCTTTTATAAATATATACAGGATAAATTGGTACTCCTGCCTTATAGGCTAAAAGTGCTGCCCCTGTTTTATATTCCTCATTTTCACCTACATCGATATGACCTGGCCCATAGATTACAACGATATTTCCGGCTTTTAAGATATCTAATATTTTTTGATATGCCTCTATATCATTAATATTTCTATCTACTCTTATACAACCAAGTGCTGTTAATAGCTTAGATCTAACTGGGTGATTATCAAATAGAATTTCTGCCGCAACTATATAAATTCTTCTTCTCCAATAAGCATTTATACAAAGTAATGGATCTGCGAAGCTTGTATGGTTTGCAAAAACTACTGCCCCACCTTTTATTTTTAAATTAGCCTTTTTCTTGCCCTTATTATAAACCTTAGTTCTATACCAGCAGTTCATTATAAACGCAATAAATCTACCCAAATCCCTAAATAGATATTTAAAATGTAAGCCTTGATTATATTTATCCTTATTTTTTTCTTCCTTACATATTTTAGATAATTCTAATATTTTATTTCTTACAATATTGTTTAATCTTTCTATTTCTTCCTTAGAAGGATTTAAATTATTACAATATTCATTTAAATAAATCTTTTTACCAATTACTACTCTAGTTCTTTTTTTAATAGAATATGTACCATCGGTATAAATAGGTATAATTGGCTTACCACTTCTTAGAGCTATTAAAATATATGTAGGATGGAAATGTAATAATCCATTCTTTAGATTAACCTTACCCTCAGGATATACTGCTAAAAGCTTATTTTTATTTAACATATTAACTGATGTATCAATAAAGCTAAAATCATAATTTCTTCTATCTATTTTAATACCACCCATTATCTTTGTTCCAAAAGAAACGAATGGTCCATGAGAAAAAATTAATTCACTCATTAAGCAATATAATTTTCTAAAAGGGAATAAAAATACAGCCATCATAAAATCCATTAGGCTTCTATGATTAGATACAACTAGGGCTCCACCTTTAACAAATCTTGATGTATCCTTTTTATCCTCATAATATACTCTTTTTTTAAAGAATATTAATTGGAATGGAAAAGCCATTATTATTCCAATAAAATATAATATCATCATAATGATAATACCCTCATAATTTCCTTTGAAAATTGAAGTGGAGTATGTAGATTATCATTTTCAAATTGTAATTTAATTAGAAATGAATCATTTAATCTTGCTACTAAATCAAAATAATCTAAAGATGATCCATTTAAATCAAAAAAGAAATCTGATGTATCATTAATATCTTTTATATCTATATTTAAGCATAATGAAATACATTCCTTTACTTTAGATAATATCTTTGGATCAACTTCTTCATTTGATTCTACTTTTATTTCATCATATGTGAATAATTTAACTGAATTATCATTTATTTTTGATTTTAAATATTGTCTTGATACTTTAATCGCATTTGGATTTTTAATTGAATTATACGTAAAATATATTTTAGCTATTCTCATAGATGAATCTAATTTATTATTAATATCATTAGCTAAATTATATAATTCATCAATTGATACCTTTGGTAAATATTCATTTATTTCAATAATTAATGATAATTTAGAATCTATATCTATAACTGATATATTATTAGCTTTATCTAAATTAAAGCTCTTTTCTAATAAATCAGGATTAATATTTTCACCATTAGGTCCAATGAATAGGTCATCAAATCTTCCATCGATATAATAATAATCATTTATTTCATGAACTAAATCATTAGTATCAAACCAATCATCAGGCTTATATTCATGAATAACACCATTAATTTTCATTTTATGTGAAATAGATGTTCCTCTTACAAATAATTTATTATTATCTATTTTATATTCAACTGAACCAAATCTTTTTCCAATTGAATTTTTTAATCTATCATTAATTCCACCAAGTGTTACAGATGTAATACCTATTTCTGACATACCATAGCCATTATATAAAGGATATCCTAATGAATTAATTAAATATAATGTAGAATCCTTTATATAAGAACCTCCTGAAATACAGAATAATACACTTTTACCGAATAGCTTATTAGTTATTTCCTTCATTAGCTTTTTACTTTTATTTATACCATATGAAGGAAACATCTTTTGTAGGCTAATAGTAAGTTTTTGACCCTTTTTAAATTTATTTTGAGTCTTTTCATCTTTATTCTTTAATTCAGATAAAATAGTTCTTTCAATTGTATTCCAGAATAAAGGTACTGCAAATATATGTGTTACCTCATGCTTTTTAATAGTATTTAAAATAGTATCAGATGAATAATCATTTAAGAATACCATACATCTTCCAAAATATGAAAACCACATAAATGTAGCCATAAATCCAAAGATATGGTATAGAGGTAAAAATACTAATTGCTTTAAATAACCTTTGTAGTGCTTCTTTATTTGCTTATTTTCTTTTAATATTCCTTCACAATTTAATATTTGCGCTGATATTTCAGAGCCATTATAAAATATTATCTTTTCCTTTAATGTAGTCGCACTTGTTGATAGTGCCATTTCATTTGCAAAATTAAATTTATAATTAGGTTCGCATTTTAAATTTAATGTATTTAAATCAATATATGTTGTATCATATCCTAAATCAGATAAACCAATAGAATATTTAATATCTAAGCTTTTAAGTAATGAATTAATTAAAGGCTTAGGATGTCTTAAATTAATTAAATATGGCTTATTACCACTTTTTAATATTGCAAAAAAGATATATACCCATTCTATTGTTGATTCTTGCATAATACCAACATACATATCCTTCATATCAGGATATAATTTATTAATACTATAGGCGATATCGGATATTTTAGAATCTACGTCTTTAAATGTATATTTAGTTATTCTATAACCATCGTTAGTCTCAGCAAATAAATATTCAGGATTTAAAAACATTCCATTATAGATTGCTTCAAAATCCTTATTACTATTTTCTAAATAACCAACTCTAGTATTGACTATTTTTTTAACATTTACCAATTAAATCGCCCCTTAAAATATCATTTACATATATTTCTAATTCAAAATTAGATTTTGAACATATAGTAAATATTTCTTCATCTATCATAAATGATTTATAAAAAATATCTAAATGATTAAATTTATAATCAAGTCCAGTGCCTAGCATTTTTCCACTTGATTCAAATTCAGTCCAAATCTTAGTTAGATAATAGCCCTTATTATTAGAATTAATATAATTATTATAATATTCATCCCTTAATATTTTTTTAGCTATTCTATCCTGTCTTTTTTCATCTATTATTTTCTCTATATCAAATCCATTATCCTGTTTTGATATAGTAAATCCAAAATAATTTGTTGTATGAGAAAATGAAATATAAAAATCATCAATTATAGGCTTATTATCTTGAAATCTAAATGAATTAATATTAGCATTTAATTCTTCTAATTTTTTTAATGCTAAGTAATAATTAGATTCACTAATTTTTCTTTTTTCATCATGCTTATAATTATTAGTATGATTTTTAATAACATCAATAAGATTTGGATTATTTATTATTTTATTTAAATCATATATGTAAACTTTAATTTTCATTAATTTATACCAATTATAAAATCATATATATCCTGCATACCAGATATATTACCTACTTCTATATAATCATATTTATTGCTTATTTCATTAACTAGATCATCTATTTCATCACTACCAACATTTTTACCAGTAAAGATTGAAATAATAGCCTTGTCCTCGATATCAGAAATACTAGCTATAGCATCTAATATTAATTCTTTTCTATTTAATGATGTTTTAATAATCTTACCATCTAAAATAGCCATATAATCACCACTATTTATTTCTATTCCATCAACAAATGATTTTCTAATCGCTCTAGTGATAGATAGAGTATTAACTCCATCAATACCCATATTTATATTTTCTAATTGTTCATCAATAGACATATCATTATCATCTAGGGCAGTCATTTGAATACCAAAATAGCATTCAGCCACTGATTTAGTTTCAATTATATGTATATTATCATTACCTAATATTTCTTTAGCTTGCTTAGCAGCTAAAATAATATTTTTATTATTAGGGAAAATAATATAATTATCTGCAGGATTAGCTTTAATTGCCATAATAAATTCTTCAGATGAGGTATTAAATTTATCTCCACCATTTATTACAACATCTACACCAAAGCTTTTAAATTCATTAGTTATTCCCTTTCCATTAGCAACAGCTATTGTTACAAGCTTCTTCTTTTTAGCATTTTCATGCTCCATTTCATTATGCTGAATAGACATATTTTCTATTTTTAATGTAATGAATTCACCATATTTTTGAGCCTCTGATAGAACATCTCCTGGTCTAAATGTATGGACATGAACCTTAACTTTTTTATCATCCTCGAAACAAACAATAGAATCACCCATAGATTCTAAATATTTAATAAACGAATTTACATCAAATTCATTTATATTAATTTTTTTATTTTGAAGCTGTAAAATAAACTCAGTACAATATCCAAATACTAAATCACTATTTTCATCAAATGCTATATTATCCTTGCTAGTTACTGCTGAAGCCTTAGATACAACAATATCGTTTCTTTTAACTATTTCATTATTTAGATATTTTAGCATACCCTTATAAATTAATACTAAGCCAGCTCCACCAGAATCTATTACCCCTGCATCCTTTAGGACAGGTAATAAATTAGGAGTATTAGCTAAAGATATTTCCATTTGTCTAATTAATGCATTTAATAATTCCTCGATAGATGTTTCATTATTAATATATGATTTAATTTTATGGATTCCTTCTCTAGCTACAGTTAGTATTGTACCTTCAGCAGGATGTATTACAGCATTATATGCAGTCTTATAGCCTTGTTCTAGGGCTTCGGCAAAGCCTAGGGCATTTACTATATCCTTATCCTGCATATAAATATATTGTCCTTTAAATAATTGAGATAAAATAACACCTGAATTTCCACGAGCGCCTAATAGCATACCACGAGATAGGCCTTTTACGGCTAATTTTAGGCTTTCTTCTTCAGGCATGTTATTTATACCACCCTCAAGAGTTAATCTCATATTAGTACCTGTATCACCATCTGGTACAGGGAATACATTTAATGCATTTATTCTATTTTCATCATTTGCTAATAATGCTAGACCATTTTCTAGCATTTTTTTATAAATAATTCCATTTAGTTCTTTCATATAAAACCTCAAAAAACAACAAAAGTATTATATCAAATTATAGCTTTATTGTAAATAAAGCATATATAAATAGAAAAAGGGATATCCATTAAAAGATATCCCAAAATACTAATTAGTTTTTGTCATAAGCTTCATCAGGTACTAAGCCTAATGCTTTACCCATATAATATAGATATGTTGAGTTCTTAGTTTGAATTTCAGATTTTACATCTGAATAAGTGTAAGATATACCATTATTAGCATTAGGTACAACGTATCCAGAATAATCTTTACCTTCAGCAACTATTGCTACCCAACCATTTGGTGTTCCGTCAGGAGTTGCTTTACCATTTTGAGCCCAGAAGTTTGTTACACCTGCATATGAAGTAGATGTTGCTACATCCATAGTACTAAATGCTGCCATAGGCATTGAAGCATGCCATGAGCACTCAGAGGAAGAAGCTACAGCTCTTGCGTTAATTTGTACCCCTAAATCACAAGCAATAACAACGTTATTATATCCTTCGTGGCTATAGTAATTTGTTGCTTGATAATCAAGTGAAATAGGTCTATAGTGACCAATACCTTGAGCTGTACCTAAGAATCCGCGAGAATAAGTCCAGAAATCTACACCTGAATTTGCGAAATGATCTAATACTTCTTGTTTGATAATTGGTGTATTTTCTTCACCTAATACTGTACCATAATCCCAATATCCTTCAGGTCCAAAGTTTTGAATTTCCCATCCCTCTTTTGTAAACATAAAGTCCATTAAAGCTATAGCTGTTTCAATATTATCTGAAGAAGATGGAATACACCATGAAGTATTTTTAACTGATCTATTTCCTTCATAGTAACGAACAATTGACTTACCTGTCTTATCATCTAATGCTTGTGTTGAGCTAAATGATTCAGTAGATACATAAGTAAGTGGTGATAATATTGGCATAATACCAGTTACTGATACTTGAGAGAACTTAAATCCAGATTCAGATGTTTTTCTATTTGAATTAGCAGTACCAATTCCATTATAAAGATCATTTGCGGAAGATTGTGTTGCAAAATAATCATATTCTAATAAACCAAAACTTGAGTTATCTGCAGTTTTTGCAAAGAATCTACTATATCCCAAATTATTATTTGAACCAGCCCAGAAATTTTGTTGAATTAAACCTTCAGAATATAGGGCATTTAATTTATCTAATAGATCATATGATGCTCGTGTAGTATCAAAATCATGAAGCTTACCATCTGCACCAAAGTATAGATGATCATATTCAGAATCTCTACCTTGTACACCATATAATGTAGCACCAAAGTTAAGAATATTTTCAACACGGTTATTAGCTTGTCCACGAGGGAATACTGGTACTACTTCATCATATAAGTCAGCTGAACCATATAATACATCTGGGTTAGCCTTGAAAATACGAAGTAATGCTACTAAATCATCTGCGTTGTAACAAGCACCAACTGATGTAAACATCTTTGAAATATTTCCATCATAATATGTATTGATAATATCTCCATATGCACTCATTGCATAATCTTTGAATTGTTCAATTAATTCTTTACCAGTTGTACCCTTAGATAATAATTTATTTTGTTGATCTAGGATATTACTAGTTTGTTTAACAGTAACTTCTACTGTCTTTGTTGTATCTTTTGGATTAACAATTGTAATTAGTGTATTACTATCATAATTCATACCTTTAGTTCCAACAAAAGCTTCTGCCTTTGGTGCACTCTTTAAGCCTTTTACATCGCCATTTAAACCAGCAGCTAAATTACCTGTACCTGAAGGTAGTTCATAATCTAATAATTTAGCTACTTGCTCTGTATCCATTACAAATCCTCTTTCAACTGCTTGGTAGCCATCCATATATGGAGTGTAATAAATATGGCCATTATGGATAATTTCAGTTAAAATAGCTGGATTATCTTGTAAAAATTTTGCTAAAGCAGGCATTTTACCATCTGTAATATATGGTAATAAATCAATTGCTTCTCCAGCATCGCCAAGAGCGTTTAAATTATTTGTTGTATTATAGAATAAATCAGTTACATCACCATTTATATCAATATATTGGCCACTATCGTTTCTAGTTTCACGGAATTTAGTATAGTTTACTGCATCAGTTCCACCATATTCCAAGCCGCTTGTAATATTTTGGATACCTAGTTTATCAGCAAATGCTTGCCATGCAGGAAGCAAATCGCCTGTTTGATATTCTTTACCATCAATTGGGTTTGTAGTATCGCCTTTAATTGCTCCATTGTATGTAATTCCTAATGTTTTAGAATATACAATTGCTGTATTTAAGCTACCTTTTATAGTATAGCTATCTTTTACATCTTTTAATGATAATGGATTCCAAGAAATTGTTTTATTTTCAATAGGATTTGAAGTATTAGTCTTTATTGAATAATAATTATTATATTTATTACCTAAATATTCAAATTTACCATCTTCGTCTAAGAAATAGTAAAATGGATTAGACATAAAGAAAATTTCATTAGCTGCAAATGTATCATTAAATATTACAATGTCAAAATTCTTAACAAAATCATTTAAATTACTTGAATATGATTTTCTTTGGTTAATAACCACTTGATTACCATAAATTCCATAGTACCAATATGTATCTTCAAAATCAAATTCATCAGTAATAGTTATATCCTTTACTAATTCAAAGTCCTTATTTTCTATTGTATAAAAACTTGTAATACCAAAATTTAATTTATTTTGATTATATAAAGGATTAGAATATGCATTTTCAAATTCAATCTTAGAATAATCTAATAATGAGCCATTATAATAGACACTCTTTAATGTTATATTCTTGAAAATATCTTTTCCAATATAATCAACTGATGAAGGAATTACAATACTATTAATATCTAAAATACGTCTAACATCTGGTAACTTTTTAGTACCATCGGAAATCACAACTGTTCCATCAAATAACTTTCCATCTAAATATAAATCTTTAAATGCATAATTTGAATTATAAATATTAGAATCAATAAATTCTGAAATTGTACCATCAAAATTATAATTATAAATCACATTGTAATTAATTGAATATGATAATTTTTTATATTTCTTACCATTGTTTTCAACAGTACCATTTTCATCTAATACATATATATTATCTGCATTAATATTAGTTTTCTTAATATTCAAAAATTCTTCTTCTGCTCCATCAAAGAATAAATTTTCGGTATTAACTGCTAATGCATCAAGCGTATTTGGAATAGTTATATTATCTAATTTTTCATTGCTTAACTGAACAGCATAGATTTTTTTACCATTATATGTTGAAGGAATTACAACATCCTTAGAATTAGGATTATCTAATGAATAATAACCTGTAACAAGATATCCTCTTCCAATGATTTCTAAAACAGCTAAATCCTTTGATTCTTCAGGGATATCCTCATCTACTGAACCATTCTTAATTGTAAATTCATAAGTAGATCCATCTGTAAAATAAATTGTATATGTATCTACTAATCCATTAGAATCAGTCTTTTCAATTTTTGAAATACCATTACCTGTATCGCCCTTTTCACCCTTTAGTGATTCAACCCATTCTTCTGCTGATCCAGTGAATCCTACTTCTTTAGCGATATCATATGCTGATTTACCAGCATTACCAGCAAGGCTAGATAAGTCAACTAAATCATGCCAACCATTTTCGCCTTCATATCTCCATACGATATGAGTTGCTGATGTAGATATTTCAATTTCCTTAGCTTCCTTTTGAACAACTAAATCAGTTAATGTTACTAATTCTTGCCATTCAATATCAGTTGCATACTTCCATTCAAGCTTATTTTCATTTGTTCTTAATTCTACTTGCTTACCATCTGCACCCTTTAATGATTCAATCCACTCTTTTGCAGTTCCAGTGAAGCCTACTTCTTTTGCTACTTCATATGCTGATTTACCTTCGTTACCAGCAAGGCTTGATAGTTCAACTAAATCATGCCAACCATTTTCACCTTCATAATGCCATACGATATGAGTTGCTGATGTTGAAATTATGATTTCCTTTGCTTCCTTTTGAACAACTAAATCAGTTAATGTTACTAATTCTTGCCATTCAGTATCAGTTGCATATTTCCACTCAAGCTTGTTATTAGCTGTTCTTAATTCTACTTGCTTGCCATCTACACCCTTTAATGATTCAATCCAAGCCTCTACAGTACCATTAAAGCCAGCTTTAACTGCAATGTCATAAGCAGAATCACCATCATTACCGTGTAATGTAGCTATTTCAACTAAATTCTTCCAGCCATTCTCTCCTACATATCTCCATGTGATATGTGTAGCTGAAGTAGATATTTCAATTTCCTTTGCTTCTTTAGCTGTAACTAAATCAGTTAATGTAATTAATTTAGTCCAGTTTGTATCCTTTGAATATTTCCATTCTAAATCAGTATTTGATACTCGCATTTGAACGAAATCACCTTTGATTGAATCTAACCATTCTTCATAAGTTCCATCAAATCCTGATTGTTTTGCTAATAAGAAGATTTTATACTTCTCATCATTTTCGTGATTTTCTGTCTCTTTTGTTACATCGCTAGATGTATTACTAGAGTTAAAAAGATCACAACCTGTTAATGACAATGCTCCCGCTGTCATTAAAAGGCCTAAAAATAGTTTTGCCTTTTTCATACTATAACTTCTCCTTCTTTAATTTTTCTAAACAACACTACATTTTACATTATAGCCGAAAAATTTAAAAATGCGACAAAAAATGATAAAAAATGCAAGACATTAAAATTAGCATTATTTTTTTACAATTATTTAAACCTAATTTTACATTACCTTTTTTTGCCTTCTTATTTTACTTTTAAAATTATTTATGATAGAATTATTAATAGTTTATTCAAACGTTTTTGGAGGGATTTAAATGAATAAATTTGTTATTATTTGTGATGTCACTTGTGACCTTAATAAGGACTTAAGAGAAAAATATGACATCGAATATGTAAAAGGCCATATGACAGGACCTGATGGAAAGGAAAGAATTACAACATTAGATTGGAATGAGGTATCTCATGATGATTTTTATAATGATTTAAAGAAAAATCCTAATGGATATTCTACTTCTCCTGCATCTCCTGATGAATTCAAGGAAGTATTCGAAAAATTCTTAATTCTAGGCTATGATATTTTATCTATCTCTATTTCTACAGCATTATCAGGCACTTACAATTTCTCACTTCAAGCTAAAGAAATGTTAAAGGATCAATATCCTGATAGAAAAATTATTTGTATCAATTCATTAAGATATTCTACAGGTTTTGGTCTACTTGCTGTAAGAGCTTCTATGCTTAGAAATGAAGGAAAATCATTAGACGAGGTTGCAGCATGGGTTGAAGAAAATAAGAATTGCTGCCACCAAGCAGGATTCTTAGATGACCTATCATTCGTTGCTGCAAAGGGTAGATTATCAAAATCTAAAGCATTTATGGGCAAATTAATTGGTATTAAGCCAATGGGTGAATTTGACTATAATGGTTTAACTACTATTATCGGTAAGGCAAAAGGTGATAAGGCCTCAATTGATGCAATTGTAAAATATATGGAGGCTACAATCAAAAATCCTGAAGAACAAATTGTCTTCATTGCTTCTACTAATAGAATGAAACAAGCATTAATGCTAAAGGAAAGAATTGAAGCTACATTTAAACCAAAGGAAGTTATTATTACAGATGTATATCCTGCAGATGGTATTAACATCGGACCTGGTTTAATGAGTGCTTATTATTTCGGTACTAAGATTAGTGAAGGCTTAGTTGAAGAAAAGAAAATAATGGATGGAATTTTAGCTAAATAATTATATAAAGGCGACAAAAAATGGCAAGATTATAATTCTTGCCATTTTTATTATTATATAAATATGAATCCTAAGAAATAAATTATTGGTAATGCAAATCCTGTAATGACTGTATACCAGAATTCTCCATTTGTTCCTTGGCCATTTGCTACAGCTAATATAATTAAAGTAATTGGTAAAATCATCAATACGATAGCACCTAATCCCATAATGAAGCTTTTTTTACCTCTAATAAATCCAATGAATGCTGCTAAAGCTAATAATAAATAGAATATCGCACCACAAAACTTAACAAATTTAGCAATATTTTCATTATTTATAAAAGCATTTGACCAACCTACTTCATTTAAATAATTAATTGAACTAATTAATTCAGGAATAGCATTAATGCATAGCCATACTCCTGCAACGATAAGTAATATTCTTCCTATAATCTTCATAAAAACCCTCCAAATTAGTTTTCTTCTATAAATTTTAATATCTTATTAGATACTAAATCAAAATCTGTATAAATACTTAATACATGCTCTGCTTCTGTTTCTACAAATTCCTTTTTACCTAAATTATTATTATAATTATTATAACCCAATTTTATTGGAATTAATGTATCTTTTTTCCCATGAATAAATAATACTGGTATTTCATTTTTTTGTAATACCTCATATATTTTATTTCTCCAAGGTTTAATTCCTTTAAATAATAAAGTTAATAATATTCCAGGATATAGAATATATGCAAATCCATGTAATCCTCTTTTCATTCCATTAAATATGGCATGAGTTGATGTATCAAAGGCTGAATCTGCAATAAGACCATGGACTACCTTATCCATATTAAGTGAGGTTGCCATCAATATAGCTCCACCACCCATAGATAAGCCATATAAATATATTTTAGCTGGATTATATTTTTCTTTAGCAAAATTAATCCAGCTAATACAATCATATTTTTCTTTATCGGCAAATGTTGTATATTTACCTTCACTTTCACCATGAGCTCTTTCAACTATCATTAATAGGCTATATCCCTTTTCGTATAGAATCTTTCCCATTACTGCATAATTATTTAATGGAGTAGCTCTATAGCCGTGAAAGCATATAACCATCGTATCTAGCTTATTCTTATAATAAAAGCCTCTAAGCTTAATTCCATCGTTAGCAGTTACTTCTACTAGCTCAGGCTTAATATTATCAAAAAAAGCATTATATTCTCTAACCATTTTCTCATATGGTGCGTATTGAGTCTTAGATAAATCTAAGTCAACTAAAGGTACTTCTCTACCTCTTTTTACCATAAAATGATTAGTTATTTCACAGAATATAAAATATGTAATTATTAATAATACTAAAACAATACCAATAATTATATAAATCATTATAATCTCCCTATGAAATAAGCCTTAGACAACTAAGGCTTATTAATTATTTTACATCATATCCTAAAACATGGTTTAGCATTTTAAATGCTGCTTCATTTATCGCATCACTATCTAATTTACCTGTACCCTTAAATGACATATCACATTCATCAATTGTACAAATTGCTGCATAACCACCATTTTCTTCAAATACATCAAATTCAGGTAATGAAAAATGTCCGTCTATAGCAAGATTTTCTAATTGCTGCATCGCAGAATGAAGCTCTGGCTTGATATCTATATTCTTTAATGTTTTTACATAATTATTATTAACTAAATATGTATAAGCCTTCTTTGCTGCTTGCATTCTAGCTATAGTTTTTGTTTCTGCTTCCTCAGAGAATGTGAAATCAGTACCATCTAAAAATAAATGTAGAACACATTTAAATGATACGATAGTATCTGAATCTCCTGGCATAAAGTCATATACAGGAATAGGTGAATTATTTTCTATAGTCCAGTTATGTACTAAAACAACGAAATTGCCATTCAAATCACCAAAGCCATTATCTAGATAATAATCAATATCTAAAATAAATGCTAAAACATCATTTATTACATTCATATTCCAGTTACTATCTAAGGCAACTGCCCCAACAATAGCTTCAAATAATTTACGGTCTGTGTTAAATACATCTGAATGATCATCAAATTCTAAGTATTTACTTAAGCCTAATAATTCAATGTTTCTAGCAAAAATATCCTTAGAATATAAATTATTTAATAAGTCATTAAATACTTCATTTGAATTTTTAGTTCTAAATAATCCTCTTTCATTATAATATCCATAATAGCCAGTAAGAATTTGAGTAATTGAATAATTAATAGTTCTTTTACCAATGTTTCTTAATGCTTCACTTGAAAAAGGAATATTATCATTATCAGTAATCATAAATGCTTGTTGAATAAGCATTTTATTTTTAAATTCATATTGAATTGATGCTTCTACATCATTAAAATCTATGTTTAACATACAATCACGCTCCTCTAGAAAAGCCTATAAATTATAACAAATATAAGGAATTATGTCAAATTAAGTAACATAATATTAATATTTAATATTAATAATTATTATGCTATAATCTTACTTGGTGGTATAAAACTATGGAAAATAATATAAGCATAGATGTAATTCCAAAAAAACACAATTGGTTCATTCGATTTTGGAATTACATCTTTCAAAATAAACTAAATACCTTCATTTTATTGACTATCATTTTAACATTATTTACCTTATATTTGATGATATATCCAACATATTTTGGAACATTTATCAACTATGGTACAGATGATGTTGCTGAATACCATATTTATATTGATAGCTTATTTAGAAAGATTAAAACAGGTACACTTTCATTATATGATACTGGATTATATGGTGGTACATCATTTTTCTCTGGTGTTTATTATTTCGCAGTAGATTTTTTTACCGTTATCGCATTTATATTAAGCTATGTTATGCCAACTGCAGTTGCAGATACATTATCAATGCTATTAAGAATAGTCTTTGGTTCAATGATAATCTATGCATTCTTCGCAAGAAAAGGCTTCAAGCCTGTAGTTTGCCTTTTAATATCTTTTATCTATTTTACAGGAGGAGTTACTCAAACTGAATTAGTATTCCCTGTATATGTAGGTGTATGCTTCTATGCACCACTTGCTATGCTTTTAGTAGATGCAGTAATAGAAAAAGGTAATAGATATTGGTTATTCATTCCATTATATGGTGCTATATGTATCGTATATGATTATTATATATCCTATATGCTATTTGCATTTATGGCTGTATTCTTTGTAATTGAAATGCATTTATATTCAAAAAAATTTTTCTTATTTACTAAGGAATTCTATATTAAACTTGCACTTCTTTTAGGTTTAATTATTTCATCAGTATTTATAGCTACAGGATACGCATTACCAAGCATTTTCTATATGCTAAATGAATCATTAAGAAGCTCACAGGCTATGGATTCAAGCATTTGGCTATTTGGCGAATTCGGTACATCTACATCTCCTTGGCTATCACATTATTTTTGCCAATGGATAAATATATTTATGCCAAATGATCCATTCTCACTTTGCTTAATACCTGCAGGTAAATATATAAGAGAGCATGCAACATTATATATTACAGCTGGTGGATTATTATATTTATCTTATTTCTTCTTCATTTGGGGAAAAACAGAAAATAGATTAAAAATATGGGTATTATTATTTAATATTATGTTCTGTATTCCTTTATTCTCAATGATATTTACTTTTAATGGTTGGCCATATGTAAGATGGTTCTTTATTCCATTATTAATTAATTTATACGCTGCCGCTATGGCAATGAATAAGTATTCATTTAATCTAGGCACTAAGCCTTGGTTAAAAATAGCTCCATTATTACTAAGTGCTTTAGGACTTGGAACAATAATATTTGTATTAATTAGTAAAACCGATTTATTAATGCATTATAATGAATCAAATTACTTCTTCTATTTAATTTTAGTTGCTGCTGCAATATTTGTATCAATTTATATTATTATAATGTTTTTAATAATCATATTTGAAATATTTAAAAAATATAAAGCTTTAAGAGTGTTATATATTATATTACCAGCAATAATCCTAGCTGAAGCTTTCTATTCTGGATTCATCACATTCTCAAATGTAGGTTCAACTACATATTTATATAATACTAATATTTTAAAGGCTGAAAAAAATCATTTATATGATATAGGATATAAGGATATAGATGGATATAGAACAGGTATTTTCTCATCACCTGCTAAAAACACGACAAATACTAATGTGTTAGTAGATAAAGCAAATATGAACTCCTTCTTTCAATCATTCTATAATACTCCTTTAAATTATTATTATAAAGACATATGTAATATGTCATCTTTTAGTGGCTGGAGTAGATCTACAATTTATGGCTATGGATTATTAGATTCTAATATCACTAATACTAAATATATAATTGAAGAAAGAGATTGCCAATGGTTAAAGCTACCTGAACAATATTATGAATATCATGGTAATTATTTCTATCAAGAAAAAGAATCTAGATATTATTCATTAAAGAATATGCCACAATTTATAGTATATGATGATATATTTAAGCTACCTGGAGATATTAGATATAATAAAATATATTATGATATAGCTTTATTATCTCATGGATATATAAGTACTCCTTCTGACGTTGATTTAACTAAAAATGATGATTTAACTAAAAAATTAAAAGAAAATGAATCATTAATTAATGATTCTGGAATTAATATTGTTGAAATTGATTCTGTAATTTCAGAAGCAAGAGCTCATGTAAAATATGCATCATTAGAAAATGAAGAAACTGAGTCATTACCAGGATATGCTGGTTATAAATTATCAAATTCAAAATATAATAGTCTTTTCCAAAATGATGTTATAGTATATGTTCCTTATAATGAAAAGGTATACGCTAATGATGGAACTAATATATATTTATTCCATGAGGAATATGATGCAGAAAATGATAAAACAAATCCTATATATAATCCATTCTTATATAATACATTCTATCCAGGATGTTATAATCCAATAAATGAAGATAATACATATTATATGCCAACTAAAATATATATATCTAAGTATAAGGATATATCAAGTGGTGGTACATTATATTCATTCAATTATGATATTTATGATAATTTTATTAATAAGCAAAATGAATATACTAATAAAGTATACACATTAGATGGCAATAAAATGCATATTGAGTTCACAAATGCAAATAACGACAAGGTTAAAGTAATTAAAACAGCTTATGCATATTCAAAGGATTGGATATTAAATACTGATGGATATCAAACATGTAATATTGATGGTGGATTCTTAGGCATAATAATTCCTAAGGATGTAGAAAATGTTAATATTGATTTGACTTATATGCCAGATAAATTAGAACTAGGTTGTAAAATTACAATAATAAGTAGTATAATCTATTTGGGTGCGGTTGGTACTGTATTTGCAGTGCCATATATTAAAAGAAAAAAGAAAAGCAACATAGAGGATAATAATGAAACAAACTAAAAAAGAGCTTATATGGGAAATGATTAGATTCTTAATAGTCGGTGGAATTGCAACCTTAGTAGATTACGCAGTATTCTATTTATGTAATTTAGTAATCTTTAAAGCCATTGATACACAGGTTAATCTTGTTTTATCAACAGCCTTAGGATTCACATTCGGTTTATTAACTAATTGGTTCTTACAAAAATTTGTATATAGATACATTACTGATAAACAAACAAAATCTACAAAGGTATTTATAAAATTCGTAGTAATAGCCTTAATTGGATTATTAATTACTGAATTAGGTATTAATGTTGCATCTCCAATTTATGGAACATTTGAGCCTACTCTTCCTATAATTAATTTACAATTTGATTTCTGGAAATTATTTATGAAGGTTTTAATGACTGTAGTAGTATTAATTTTCAATTATTTTGCAAGAAAATATTTTGTATTCAAATTTGAAAATCCAGAGGAAAATATTACAACTAATAATAAAGAAATTCCAAATGAAGAATCAAAGGAAGATAAAGACGAAAAATCAGAAGAAAATGAAAAAATCTCAGAGTAAATCTGAGATTTTTTTATACTAAATTATAGATTTTTTCTACTATCCTTTTTCCTGTGTCAGTTCTAAAAACACTATCGTATGAATATAACATATTCTCTTTAGGAATATTATCATCATAAAAGTTAGTAATTAAATTAGCTTCTACTACTATTTGGAAATCTATATTGTCGATAGCTGAATATGTATGTAGATGTCCTAAAATATAACATACTCTTTCAATAGAATTATTATCAAAGCCTAATGATTGCATCATTTTTTTAGCTTCATCTGGTCCTTCCTTTTCCTGAAGAGTTCCAATTGAGCTATTGTATTTAGCTTCTGCGTTTTTTATTCCTATATCATGTAGGTAGGCAGCTGATTCAACTAAAAATTGAGTTTCTTTATCTAAATGTTCTTCTTCTGAAATGAGCTTTGCGTAAGCATGAACCTTGATAAAGTGATTAATTCTTTTAGGGTCATTACGATAATATTCTATCATTCTATCAGCTAATTCATTTAATAATGACATATACAACCTCCAAACTAGTTATAAGCCATTAAATTTGGCTATTTTTAACTTTTTATTTACTTATTTAGTATTTTGGTAAAGCGAATATCTATTCTTATTATATCACAATTTTTTAAAGAAAAAAGACTATTAATTATTTAATTAATCAATAGTCTTTGTACTCTTTAATATGTAATATCCTTTATCTCTAGTTATTATTTCACAATTACCAAATAAAGAAATTAACTTTTCTTTAGATGAAGGTGCACCTTGTTTTTTCTGAATAACTACCCATAGCTCTCCATTTTTTGTTAAATGCTTAAAAGCTCCTTCGTAGATTTTAAATACTACATCCTTACCAGCTCTTATAGGTGGATTAGTGATTACTGATGCAAATTTCATAGAATCATCTATTTTTTCAAAAAGGTCACTATGATATGCGATAGAATTAGAATCATTTTCAGATATATTTTTTAATATAAGATTATACGCTCTTTCGTTAATTTCAGCCATAATAGTTTTTTTGTTATATAGTTTTGATACAACTATTCCTATTGGACCGTAACCAGCTCCCATATCTAATATCGGTAAATCAATATCATTAGGAATAAATGCCTTTAGCATTGCAAATGTACCATAGTCTATATAATCCTTAGAAAAAACACCATTATCGGTATGAAATTTAAAGGTATGATCTTTAAAATTAAATATAAATTCTGCTGGCTTTGATTCTAAATCATCTTGAGATTTTGAATAATAATGTAAATTTTCTTTCATAATTAGTTAAAAAGGACTTAAGTGATTCTTAAGTCCTTATAATTCTAAATTGATATCAGTTAATTACTTAACTTCAACAGTTGCACCAGCAGCTTCTAACTTAGCCTTTAATTCATCAGCTTCAGCCTTAGAAACCTTTTCTTTAACTGGTTTTGGTGCGTTGTCAACAAGATCCTTAGCTTCTTTTAAGCCTAAGCCTGTTACTTCCTTAACAACTTTGATTACACCTAACTTAGCAGAACCTGCGTTAGTTAATACTACATCGAATTCAGTCTTTTCAGCAGCAGCTTCACCAGCACCTGCAGCAGCTGGAGCAGCAGCAACAGCAGTTGGGTCAATACCGAATTCTTCCTTCATAGCGTCTACTAATTCCTTGATTTCAAGGATAGTCATTTCTTTTAATGATTCAATAAATACTTCTTTAGTTAATTTAGCCATTTTAATATATCCTCCGTTTTATAATTTTATCTAATTAGGCTTCTGTGCAATTATGCACATATCAGAATATGCCTTATTAATTAAAGCATATTTTAATTCTAGCTTTATAATTAAGCTTCTTGTCCTTTTTCTACTAACATATTTAAACCAATTGCTAATTGAGATACTGTACCTAACATACCTGCAGCTAATTGAGTTAATAATGTCTCGTAAGATGGTAATGTTGATAGTTTCTTTAAATCATCGAATGAATAAATGTCACCGTCAACTACACCTTTGATTACTTCTACCTTTGCGTTTTCAGCCTTAGCAGCCTTGAATAATACTTTAGCTGGAGCTACTGCGTCAGTAGAGAATGCTACTGCAACTGGACCAACGAATGCATCAGATAATTCATCATATCCACATTCTTTTGCAGCACGTCTAGAAATATTGTTTTTAATAACAGAAATTTCACCGCCGTTAGATCTCATATCACGACGTAAGTTTTGGAATTGTTCAACTGTAAGTCCTTGATATTTGAAAACAACAACAGATGCAGAATTCTTAATTCTTTCAGTTACTTCAACAACTTCTTGTTGCTTTTGAGCAATACTTTCTTTCATTCTTACACCTCCGTATAGTTTTTTTAAAAATGAAAAATCTTCTTCTACCAAGGTAAAAGAAGATTTAATAATCTAATTTCCTCGGTAGGAGATTAAGGGTTTAAAACCCGCCTACTGTCTTCGGCTTATTTAATTATTTATTGTTGATTGTAGTATGATCAACTTTAACACCAGGTCCCATAGTAGATGCTACTGAAACATTCTTAATATAAGAACCTTTAATAGTTGAAGGACGAGCCTTAACTAATGTGTCATAAACAACTGCTAAGTTTTCTTTTAACTTTTCAGCACCAAAAGATACCTTACCAATTGTCATTTGGATGTTACCAACCTTATCAGGACGGTATTCAACCTTACCTGCTTTGATTTCTTTAACTGCTTTTGCAACATCCATTGTTACTGTACCAGTCTTAGGGTTTGGCATTAATCCTTTAGGTCCTAGGACACGTCCTAATTTACCTAATTGACCCATCATATCTGGTGTAGCAACGATTACGTCAAAATCGAACCAGCCTTGAGCGATCTTATTAATCATTTCTGCTTCGCCAACATAATCAGCACCTGCGTCTGTAGCTTCTTGAGCCTTAGCACCACGAGCAATAACTAATACTCTTCTAGTTTTACCAGTACCATTAGGTAATACGATAGCACCACGAAGATTTTGTTCAGCTTTACGTGGATCGATGTTAAGACGGAATGCTACATCAACTGATGCATCAAACTTAGCAACAGAAGTCTTACATGCTAATTCTAATGCTTCTAATGCAGAATAGCTCTTGCTTGAATCAACAAGCTTAGCTGCTTCAACGTATTTCTTTCCTCTCTTCATATTTATCCTCCTAAAATGTGGTCAAGCGGGAATTCCTCCCA